>ERZ1292633.3711-Hain-H41-02um-R1-3711-length-14659-cov-5_pt1 | contig 14659 bp, 5 predicted proteins | sample MGYA00564406_ERZ1292633 | MGnify/ENA primary metagenome ERZ1292633 (study PRJEB36523, sample SAMEA6512639) | groundwater metagenome | collected 2019-01-08 | study: AquaDiva: Metagenomics assemblies of 32 groundwater samples
GCCATCGGTGGCGGAACTGTGAATCCCGCCGCGTGAGTCCAGGCAAATCACCCAGGCCCGCACAGCCGGTTATGCCCACCTGGGCCAGAAGCACAACTTCCTTCCTTCCTTCCTTCCCCCCAGGATTCGTCTTGTCGTAACGCCAAGTTAGTTTCGGCGCTACACCGCAGTCTTCCTTCCGGAAGCGCTGATATCCCCTTGGCTAGAAACCCCTTCCCCGCCGAGCGATCCTGTTGGTGCCTGCCGCGCCCGATGGAACGCGCTTTTCGCGCAACGCCGCTGCAATGAGCCAGTTTTTTTCCCTACCTTTCCTTCTACTGACACAGCTCCCTTTTCGCGCAATGCTGTTTGATTCATTTTGTCGCGCCGCGGTGACGGTGGAGTGGGCAAGTCTCGCCGCGCTCGGGGTCGTGCTCGCGGCCGCCCTGATCACCGTGGCCCGGCAGTTCCACGCTCGCCAGTCCGAGGCGGCGTCCTCGCTGCGAGATCTTCAGTGGGCGCAGCGGGCCTACGCGGTGCAGTCGCAGTGCCACGAGCGCGAGGTGGCCGCTGCGGAGGAGAAGAACGAGCAGCTGGCTCAGCAGCTCTACGCGTTGCGCACCGAGTTGCACGACGCCAAGGCGATCGTCGTATCGGCCAGTCAGGAACGTGACGCGCTGGCGGACGCGGTCACGAGGATGAACGTGTCGCTCGAGCAGTCGGTTGCGGCGACGGAGTCCGTCGTGAACGAGTTAGATGCTCGGTACGAGCAGCTCGCGGAGGAAGCCGCCGCGATAGCAGACACGGTCGCGGAAATGGAAGCCGAGTGCGACGAGCTGTCCGATCGGACGGCGTTGGCGCGCTCGGAAAGGGCCGCATTGTCTTCTCAGCGCGCGGCTTCGCAGCGGACGTCACAGCCAACGTCGTCACGTCTTGAATCATACGATGCAACGACGCGCAATGCTACGGACCCACCGGCGGTTCCTTTCCGGTGCACCGCGAGTCTTCCGCGGTCATCTCCCTTCCGCCCGACCTCGGAGGACGCGGTTCCGTCACCGGCGCCCTTGTCGCAAAGGATGGGTATCAACCGCTGCCAGCCGTCGGCGCAGGCGCCAGTGCCGACCGTGGGCGTGCGGCCACTGAGTCGCTCTCGCAGCCAAGAGAACGCCGCGCGAGCGCCATGCCCCAATCACACCGTCGCGGCGTCTTGCGTCATCCCCGAGGACATGATCTCATTAGAGGCCGATTACAAGCGCAACACCGAGCTGAACGATTACCTGCTCACCGAAGTGGATCGCATCTGGAACACGACCGTGCAGGAGCTGGTGGACCGCGTGGCCCTCAACAAGGACACGCTGACCGAACTGACCGCGCAAATGGAAACCTTACAACAGCGGAACGAATTGGCCGCGAAAGCGAACGGCATTCTGGGTGACCTGCGCCTTGTAGAAGAGGTCCGGGCGAAGCACCAGCAGGTTCCATCTCGCGAGCAAGAAGGTGCTTCGGAGTGACCGTAGACATATCGTCTCGGCTCCAATTCGATAGAGGCCAAGATTCCGGAAAGCAAAATAGAGAAGACGAATCCAAGTTGCGTGGGGACCTCGGCAGTTGGACTTTCTTCCCTTTTCCTCGGGAGCGACGACGTTTAGCCGCTTACTTCGTGACCCTCTGTCCTTCTTTTTCTAGACCTTTTTCTGTTGTTGCGGTGGTGCAGCGATGCGGATGAAGAAACATCGGGTGGTTCGGTGTGAACGTTGCGTTGGCGCCGCATTCAACTCGTGGCCCCTCTCCTTCCTCAGCCACCCCACGTCGAGGGCCCCCCCCCCGCGTCCGCTTTGCATGCCGCCGCCTCCTCGCGCTGCGGCGTCACGCGGTAAAGTCCCAGTGCCGGCGCCGAAAGGCAGCAAACACAAGCGAGTCGCCGTTCGCGCTGCTTCCCAACGGCCTGCACTGACCGCTGCTCTTCCGTCTTCGAACAAGCCTCACGGGACGGCTGTAGGGTGCGATGACGACGACGCCGCCGTTGCCGCTGGTGATGATGATCTTCCCTTTCTGTCTGCGTTTCGAATCTACCGGAAGCACGCGGTCGTGCGACGGCAGCAAGACGACGTTGCCGCAGCTGAGCGAAAGCTGCAAAGTGGCACCGGTGTGGGTTCAGCCACAGGCGGGTCCAAAACGAGGAAAGGCGACGGGATGTCGAGCGGCGGGTTTCCGTTTGGGTCGCCCTTGCCCGGCCGCCTCGTCGGCGATGACGCACTGACCGCCGCGGGGTACTCCGCTTTCGGAGCCGCGGCGGCCGCGTCGCCGCATGGTGCGACAAGCATGGCGATCCTTATTGACCGCCGCGACCCCGCGGACGCCGACGATGCCGTCTACCAGGGATTATTCGGCTGCCGCGCCCCGCGCGCTTCGTGCCGCGGCGTCACCTCCGCGACGCGGCTGTTTCACGTGTGGAACGACTATCACCCAGGGAAACACATCCGGACGATGGTGGTGTCGCCCGAAACTACCACCGTACTGCTCCAAACCTTCTTCTCCGTGGAGAGCAGCAAGGCCATCAACGCCGACATTCTGCACTTCGTGCTCGGCGAGGGTCGCGACGCCATTGGCCGCAAGCTGCTTCGCGTCTTCCACGCGGCGCTCGGCGGCACAACGCTCGCCCGGCTCGTCATGGATCAAACAACGTTTAAACAGTTTTGTGTCGATTGTGGTGTCATCGCAGATCGTTTGACGCTCACGACGTTGGGCATCATGTGGGCGACGTTGTCGAGGCCGCAACTCGGATTGACGTTCCCTTCATTCGTCCTGGCCATTGCGTTCATGGCGGAAAACATCTACCGTACCGTCTCAGCCAGCGAGGGAAGTAGTGCATCGTCTCCCGACACCATGGCGTCTCCGACCTTGTCGGATCCAGGGTCCCGTGAAAGCCCAAGGGACCGTCGCGGCAGCGAAGCCACGACGACGGCTCTGCCGCCGTTTCTACGAAATGCGGTGAGGTCGCTCATGTGGTTTGACACCAACCGGCTCGACGCCTACCTTGAACGCGCCATGCCGCCGGCGATGGATCCCGACGTGCACATTGAAAAAGTGGACGTCGAGGTGGCCACCCTGGTACAAATGGCGGTCCCGATGCTGGCAGAGCTGTTCGAGCTCATGAGTGTAGACGTCAGCGGCGCCTTGACAGTGTCGCCGTCGTCTCCCACCTCTTCTCGTAGCGGCGGCGCAGGAGGGGGAGGCCGTCGACGCAGTAGTTTCTCGGGCCGTGATCAACTGCTGCTGCGCTCCAATGCGCAGCGGCCAGCGGCGGCCGGGGCGAAAGGTGGAGGAGGAGGAGGCGAGGCCGCGTCGGCATCGCTAAGCCGGGGGATTGCTGACGAAACGGCGGCGGTCATCGGCGCCGACTGCGCTTCGCTGATGATCCCGCCCGCATGGCCCCCACTCCACCAGAGCCCCTTCGTGCACGACTCGCTCCTGAGGCGCCAGGCGCCCACACCCCCGTTGCACCCCTGTCACTTTCTCCTCGGCGATCACCACGTCCCTCGCGTGATGCCCCTCGCGGAGTTTCAGCGCTTCGTGCAGATGCTCGACTTGGAGAATGTCTCCCTCAGTGACATGGTGATGGTCGCGAAGGCCGCGTCCATGCGGTTTCCATTCAGCCTGCTCAAGCGAGAGGCGATCCGGTGTGGGTTGCTGGAGGGATCATCAGGGGGAACGGACGGAGGGTCTGCCTTTTCGGTCGGTCCGTCAGTCGGGTCCTCGTTGGCCGGCACGCCTAGTGTGCCCGTGTCTCCACTTGGACCCACGCCGCCTCCCCGTTCCGCATCGGGAACGACGGGGTCGTACGCTGGCAGAGGGTCCGGCGTCGTGGCGGAGCAACGCGATGAAGTCATTTTGTTGACGTTTGAGGAATTCGTGGGTGCCATCGTGCGTTTGGCATGCGTGGAGCTTCCGCCCACCCGAGGGGTGGCCCGTCGTCGCGCCGCGAGCATGTCGCAGCGCGTCAATAGAGTTCACGTACCGGCGGCCTCAGCAGGTCGAGCGGAAGCCGACGCCGCCGGCTCTACGACAGGGGCCACTAACAGTTCGTTGACATTAGATACCGAAGCAACTTGGAGTTCGCCAAAATTTTACGCCTCGGTGGAAGGCTCCCCGACGTCTTCCACCGCGCACACCGCATCCGCCTCCGTGCGAACGCTGCTGTTCGGAAATGTGCTTCGCTACTACAAAGATACGTTCAACCGAGGCCCCCGTGGAGTCCGCGTGCCGCGAGCGACGCTATCCACAGCGGACGTGGTGGACACGTTCGTGTCGATGCAATTGGCGAAGCCGGAAGTGCACCAGCCACTCGTCACCGCCGTCGTCGCGGTCAATCCCAGCGGCGACGCGATGGTTCCTCTGACCGCGAACCACACCGGTCACAGCTTCTCCGAAGTGTTTTTTCCAACCGCCACCAAGTTTCAGCAGCGCCTTATCATGGGCGGGGGCATGGCCACCCCTAGTGCTGCAACGGCGACCTCCTCGCAGCATCAGCAGCAGCATCAGCACGCGGCTCCCTGCGTGTACTTCCCAGTCGTGGTTCATGACGCTCTCGCCTCCTGGCAGCCGGTGAATGCGCCGCAGAACGACGACTCGTCCACCACCACCACGACGATGTCGCGAGACGGCAGCGGCGGCGGCAGTGCCGTGCTGGTCCCCCCGGCGGTCACGATGCTACACTCGGCGTTGAAGACCGTCAGCGGCATCTTGGAACTGGTTGGCGCTCGCTTCCTCCAACGTGATCAACCGGGAGTCGCTGCTGCACCAACAACCACCACCATGTCCAACTATGCTCAGTGGCTGCCGCCGCCGGTTTGGATTTCCTTCCATCGCGCAATCACGGGACGTGCCTCGATCCTGACGGACTCGGTCGCGCACGTGGTCGTGCCGTCGCTACTTGACGTCGCTCGAGTGCAACTCAACGACTTCCGTATTTGCAGGGCCCGACTGGAGGCGAAAAGGCTTCGGGGGAGTGCGGAGACCACCGACCCCGCTTCCAGCGTTCCCCGACGCAAAGCATCAACGTTTGCCGCTCCGGACGCGATGAGGCAGGAGGGGGACCTTCATCGGCTCGTCTGGGCCACGGAGGCGTCAGCCTCGGCGACCATGCTGCCTCTCGCCGCGCAGCTCCGCGTGGTTGCCGACCGGGACACGGTAGGTGAGCAGCTGCGCGTGCACCGGCTGCATTCCGTCCCAATCGACGTGGCTGTCGGCGTCGATCCGCTGGGCTTCTCATCGGTGCCACATCACATCGCGGGCCGAGTTCTCTATGGCCTGGAAGGCACACGCTACGTGGTTCCGAAACATACCGAGTCCGTCTTTCGAGCGGTTTTTGATCGTCTTCGTGCTGATCGGCAAGACGATGGGTACGCCGCAGACCCTACGGAAGAAGGAGGAGCAAGCGGTGGCCGAGGCGCGGCCCCCGCGGCAGGGCTCGATGATGGGAACGCGCTGCCTCCTCCCGAAATCTCCCAGTCGGCGTGGATGGTGCTCCTAAGTTGGATCGACTCGGCGCTGTCGCAGCTGACGATGGCGTCGGTCACCGCGGCGTACGAAGATGTCTACGGGCGCGATGCCGTCGCTCGGGCGACACAGCCGTTAGGGTCGCTGAGGCAAGGGCCAGGCAGCGGAACCCTCTCAGCGGACGGAGGTCCCACAGGACCATCGTTCCTCGCCGTGCGTACTGTCGGTGTGCCAACAGAGTCGAGCACCACCACGACGGTCGCAGCTACGCGACGTCGCAGCCGCACCCGCTCCATCACCGAGCTTCACTGGGGCGGCACGGCGTCCTCCTCTCCCCTCGGCGGAGGAGCACCGGAATCGGTGACCCCTACGACGACGAGTGCCGGTGCCTCTGACGACGCGTTGGCGACGCTCGTGAGCCTCTTCCACGAGCACCGGCGCACCTCGGTGGGAACCGCACCGCCGCATTCCTCGCCTCATTCGTCGCGCAACGGCAGCGCCCGACAGACGCCGTCATCGCCTCGGCGCCCATCTCAATTCACCGAACGGACCGCGGAAGAAACAGCCACCTCGCTGGCGGCCAACCGTGTCCTTGAAATTTGTAGCGAAATGAGCCAGCACAAGGGGTTTCTCGTTGCCTGCGCGGCGCTCGAGGGCTCTGAAGATCCAAACGGCTTAGCTTCTGTGGCGTCGTCACCAGCGGCTGGTGGCAACGGCCCAGTGTTGGCATCGGTGAGTTCGAGTCGTCACGTGTCGTTAGCAGCTCCTCTTATTTGTGCGGAACCGCCGTCAGCCCTGTTCGTGTTATACGGCAACATGCACAACGAAAGCGCCGCCGCGCAGTACCACCGGCGGTTAGGGATGTCCTCGGGCCGAAACGCGTCTTTTTCACGCTTGTCGTTAGATGCGGCGTTCGCCGCCGTCCTGCACGCAGTGACGCAATGGCGGCCAACGCCCGAGGTATTTTCGGATGTGAGCCGAGTGCCACAGTACCACGCTCAATACCGACAGCAGCAGCAAAATCAGCCACATTTCCTCGTCGGCGACATGCATCAAAGTTCCTCGACAGACGCGGCAGCGTGTGCGCAAGCGTGGCCGCACTTCGTGGCCGCGGCGACATCGTTTTCGTCCATCGACGAGCAGGTGGCCACGGTGGATTACTGCTGCCGCAGCGTCCTCGAGAAGCTCGACCGGCAACGACGAGCGGGAGGATTCGAATTAGACTCCACGGCCCTTCCATTGTTTGGAACGGCGCTCACACGGGTGGACGACGAGCACTCCTCATCCCACCACTCGGATGCACCGTCGACGCGGCTTCTTTCTGATGAGTGGGAGGTACCAGGCGTTCGACAAGACAGCTGGCATGCCCAAGTTGCCGCGGCAAACGACACCCACACGCAGCGCAGGAAGTCGACGAGAGTGACGCGCACTTTGTCCATTATCCGGAAAGGCGCTGGTGCCGTGGGGCCGGCCGTTGTCCGTCCCGATTCAAGCGAGCGGTCCTCCGTAGCGCCACCTCCACGCCCGCCTCCAAGCCTGGGTAGCATGCTCACCGACCACGACGATGCCACAGAGCGCGAGGCGATGCAACGCGGGGACCTCACGTTGATGTTGCCCGTCGCCCTCAGTCACAGCCTCGTAGAGAACGCCGCGGCAGACGGCGGTGCGGATGACCGGCTGGCGGTCGGCTCTCCGCCCGCCACTGCCGTTGAGTTCGAGCTTTGGTCGATGGGCATGTTCACCGGAGTCCTGATCAGCCCCGTGTTCGAAGGTGCGCGCAACATGGCCGCGACGGAGGCGACCAGGACCACGGTTATGCGCAGTCACATCGCAAGCGGCGCCCTCCCGATGGGCATCGCCGAGTTTTACCAGGAAGTGGTGATGTTCCTGCGGCGCACCGATCGCGCGTTTTCTCTTCGCATTGTCGACCAGGACCCACACGAAGGCGTAGCTGGATGTGGAGGGCGGGGTGGATCCGCGTTGCCGTCGCCGCTCACAGTGTTTGGAAGCGACGGTCATCGGCCCTCCTCCTCGTCTTCCTCGTCCTGCTCACCAGGCGGTCCGTTTCTTTCAAGCTGCATGGAAGCGATGCAACGCGGGCTGCCTGACTGGACGATGACCGTGCGGTTTCTGCGTAGCAAGGGCCTCTTCCTGGCGAAGACGGCCGCCTCCACCTCCTCGTCGCGGCCGGAGTGTCTTTCGCATTCCGCTAGTCGGCGCGGCGACTCGGCGACGGTCCGAGTCCGACCAAATGGAGGTGGCCGGCCACAGCGGCCGCAAAGTGCCCCCCGTCCGCAACGGGGTGGTGGCGGCGCGATGCATTGTCGATCGGAAGGCGGCGGCGACCCGTCGTCCTACGTGGACAGCATCGCGCCCCGCCGCCCACCTGCGGCCTTCGCGATGAGCGCAGCAGACAGTCGACCTTTCCGCGTGGCGCGGTCCTGGTTGGTGATACCATCGCGTCCCACGACGACGCGGCTCACGACGACGTCCGACCGTGGAGGCGCCGTACGATTCGGTTCAGAGGGTTCGAGCGAAACAGCACATGGCGGCGCGCGGCTTGCCTATCACGAGGCAATCGGCTTCCTCATCGAGGCGCCAGGCATGTTCTGTTTCTGCGGTCCCATGCGACGTTTCGCCGGGTATTCGGCGACGCGCAGCGGCACCCAACTGATCGCTGCGCCACTGTTTTTGCCAGGAGGCCCTTCGACGGAAATTCTAACGTCGCCTTGCTTCGCATTCACGTACTACGGTGACTCAATCGCGTCCTCCGACTACCATCCGAACCGCCTCGCGGAGCAGCGTTCTTCCTCTTTGGTGAGCCTCGGCGATACCATCGGCTTGGCCGACGCTTGCTTCGCCGGTGACGTGCGCGCCGCCCGACTAGCACAGCTGTTTGCCAAGTGCCGGTACGATGCGGACTCGTTTCGATTCGGGCTGACCCATGCCTTTGGCTGCGGGCTCGAAGCCATCTTCCCTTCCACTGCGTAGGAGAGGACCACAGTTTTGTTCCCTCGTTGAGGTTCAAAACGAGAGAAAAAAATCTCAATGGACTGCGCTCGTAGAATTTGCCCCCGCGATAGTGTGACATTCATCACCCATTCCGTATGAGGGAGGCACTGGTAGCCAGTTCCGTTGACAGATGCAGGTATATTGGGGTTTTGTTTGTGCACCTAAACATACGAGGAGGGCACCGACGAGTTTGTGACCGATCCGTTGTTTGTTTGTTCTCGTCGACGCCGGTTCTGTCGATCATGTCGTCTCACGCCGACCATACCCATGCGGAGGCGGCGGCGAGCCCTCACACTGCTCCGTGGCTGGTATCGTCGACCTCGCTGATGGTGCAGGCGTCCATGCGCGTAGTCACCGCCCCTCTCGACCGTCTGCGCACGCTGCGGCAAGTGGGTCCTGAACTTCACCGCATGGCCGCCGTCGACACGGTCACATACCGGACACTGTGCCATGAGCCGACCCGCGACTTGTTCCGGCACGTTGTCGCCACGGAAGGATACCGTGGTTTGTTTCGCTCGACCGGGCTAAGTCTCGCGGTCCTCGTGCCGCAGAGCTTGGCCGTCCCTCCATTGATCAACGGCGTCACTCACTTGGTCAGCACATACTTGTTCGGCTTGAAGCCCTCCCCCAACGTGAGGCAAGGACTGGTCACGGCCGATGCGAGAGAGGAGAGGAGCATTGCTAGCCGAGTCACGATCATCCCCGTCGGGGACGCACCCTCGGCGGCTTATGTCTTCACAGCTCAATTACTCTCTTCTCTGGGAGGCGCGTTCGTGGCGGCGGCGTTCGTCTACCCCTTTGAAGTGGCACGCCTGGTGTTGCAGAGCGACGTGCCCGTCGGCTGTGCCGTTTTCAGGCGTGACAACGGACTCGTCGGGCGTCCTGTGTACGACTCATTTCAGTCAGCACGCGACTTTTTCCGCCAAACGCTATGGGACCGCAAAGAAGCCGCGAAGTTCATCTACGCGGCGGAGGCGGGGCCGCTCGGCGCCGTGCTGGGCCCCCAGACGGTGCTGTATCGCGGCATCAGCCTCACCGTGATGGGCACCGCGTTGCAGCGGGTGGTGCACCTCCTCTTGTACAACACCACCGTGACCCTTGGCTATTGGTGGGGGCGGAGCTGGAGGCGGATGGGTCCCACGGACAGTACGCCGCCAGCGGAGGTTGGACACACCTCGGCGGCCGGCGAGGGAGTAGCACACCAGCAGCGCCCGACTCTTTCTCCAGTTCCGGATGGGTCCACACGGTCAGAGCTGATGCGCGACTGGATGAAGAGCACCGCCTTGGCCGTTGGGGGCCTGTGGCTCTTGTACCCACTTGACACCGTGAGGCGCCGCTATTGCCGGTGTGGGTTCATTGCGGCGTCGCGCATGGCCATCGCCTCCGCGGCGTCGACGGAAACGGGTGTGCGATCCGCCGCCACCGCTGCCGCCGGTTCGGCTCCACTAGCCATTGACTACCGCGTGGCGGCGGTTGTTTACCCCTCGGCGCCGGAGTGCGTGGCAACCATATACAAAGCAGAAGGACTACGTGCCTTTTGGAGAGGGAACTCGCTTGCCACGATGCGCACGGTGACGCTCTCGGCCATGGGCGTGGCGGCAGGTAGCTTGATGGAACGGTGGGCTTGAGAGGATTCGAATCCGAGAGACACCGGCATTGGTGTCGGTCGACCGAACGTCACATTTTGAATTGACCCGTCTTTCAGTCTCTTGCGCTAGTATTATGCTTTTTTGTTACTTTTCCTTATTCACCTCACTTGAGCAAGGTTCAACTGCCGCGGCAACGTACCTAAATCGTTGAAATGTTGTTTGCCGTCAAGATACGCGCGGCGGTTGTTGTTCGGCGTGCGCCAACTTATTCACCTGTAATTGCCAGACGCACGTGACGCCCCCAAGCTGCGGCAACGACGATGACAATGTCGTAGGCCGAATTGGAAAGGTTGCGATCATGCGGAACCGTTGCCGCACGTGGCGGTGAGCTGCTCCTCGGTGAAGCGCCCGACCGGCACGCGGTCGTGAGGAATCTGAAGGCGAGAATGTGGGGCCGAAGTGTCTCGACGAACGCAAATTGATCGATGAGCGTCGTTGCGCGATAAAAACACACGCCGTTTTATGACCCAGCTGCAACCGGTATGCCGAACGTCGCTTTGAAATTGCCCCCGAGGATATTATTTTTGGGCCTCTTGCTAATTTTCATTCGTCACCTCAGTTGAGCAGGGATTCAAACAATTCTTTCGTGGCTTCTTTCACTTCGTCATGACATTCCGTTCGCTCGTGAGAGTCGGCGACGGACGGTCCGTGGCTCCGGTTAGCGACGAGGCCGCGGCAGTGACGGTTCCGAGGCAACGCAACCTAGCTAAAAGTCCGTCAGCCGCAACAACAGTGACGGAGGCCGACCTTTGCGGCGTGGTTCAGATCCACTCAGTGTTAATGTCGCGAGTGACATCCTGTGCTCGCAACCGATTGTCGAAGCTACCTCCTGCCGGGTGTTCACCGTTGACGCCGCCGCCCGTGCTGCTTGCGGAGACGAGCCCTCACCGTTCACCTTCTCCGCTCGCTGACCTGATCCGCGATGCTTTTGTGGTGGACTCCTCGGGTGACGCGGCATCTGGAAGTTGGGACAGAAGACGCGTTCCGACCTGCGCATCGCCGGCGGTCGACGCGGCGAAGACGCTGGCGTTTCGGCGAATCATCGCCAACCTACAGGGCCAGTTGGCGAGCGTCATGGAGGACCGGGAAGCGCTCAAGGCCGCGCTGCAAGATCGTGACGCGGCTTTCGAGCAACTCGCACTCGAAACTGTAACTCACGCGAAATCGTCGCTCGCGTGCTTCGACGCCATGAACGCGTGCTTCATGTCGAGCGACGAAACGCAGTCGCCTACCAACCGTCCTGGCTCTCCACCCCGCTCGCATGTGAAGGACACGTCCCCGACCGAGTCAAATGCTGCTCCGCGCGTCTTGGATCTGTGCGACCGTACGGCAAGAGCGTTGCACGACACCGCGTTCACGATGCTGGATTCGCTCGACAAGATACTTCTAAGTCGGATGTCCCAGACTGCCATGCCGCGGACGGTTGCCGACGACGCGTCGGCGGTTGGTCGCAGCCGCCCTCTTTCGGTGGTGGCATCAATCCAGGATTTGACGGCAGCTAGCGATGGTCCCGGACACCTGCAGCAATCGGCAGCGAGACTTGCGTCGCCGCCCAGGACGATTGCCACCGTTGCGCTTCCGACCACGGCTTCGCAAGGTGCCACGATTGCTCGCCCAATGATTTCTGCCCACCTCCCGAGAGAAGGAACGGCGGAAAGCGGCTGCAGCCGCCACCGTTGTGGTGCAAATGATCCGTCAACCCCACCGCCTCACGTCTCGGTATCGGGTAGCGGGAGCATGCTGCTTCCAAACGCCACAGGACATCCGTCGCCAGGGGGTGCGCTGTCAATGGAACTGCATCAGCTGTGGCGCGACGTCATGGTGCGGAAAGCTCTATTCGTAGCGGGCGGAGCCGTCACCACGGAGGCGCCGGTGGGGTGTATGGGGGCGTCGTCGTCGCCACTCGGCGGCATCGCGTCGTTGAAATACGGCAGCCGCGGGGACGCCACGGTGCTGACCATCTATCGAGGGGAGCTCTTGCGGCAAGCGGCCCGCCTGCGTGCGGCGGTTGATCAAACGTTAGCCGCGTAGCAATCGTTGTTACGTGTACTGCTTGCAGTCCGTCCGAAACCTTTACTCTTTGCCGAGGTGGGGCGGCAGCGCGCATGTTTTTGATTCGTTAGGTATATTGGCAATTTGTCAATATTGTGTTTTTCCCCGTCCCGTCAAAGTGGCCAGGATCAAATCACACCACCTCACGTCCGTTATCGACGTCACTATGCGGGCCGCCGTCAACGGCAGTCGCCGCCCCGCCTTCCTTTTCCCCTTCCTCGCGGCCCTCCTCGGAGCGCTGCTGCCCTTCACAATGGTTCTTCTCATTCACCGACACCGCCGCTTCCTGTTGCATCGCCCGCCGAGCGATTTGCGCCCGCCGTCGTCGTACTCTTCGCCATCGCGCGCCGTGGTGGATGCTGCCGCTGATATCCGGAGCGCACAAAGCGCTTCTCCGTGCGGTCCCTTCACATCCACTTTGGCCGCGGACGCGCGAACGAGTTCCCCGCCTTTCCTAGCTTCCAACATGTTGTGGCGGCACAGAATCGCTTTTCAGCGCCACGTTTCTCACGACCCATACGTCATCTCTCCTTTGTTTGCAAACGCGGCGGTGGCGACGGCGGCCTCCATCACACCTGCAGCGACGCCCCGGCAGTCTTCATTCACATCCACGGTTCCCTTTACAGGAGGCTTGAGTGGAATCGCCGTCGTCCCCACCAGCAACCTCAGCTCGTCGACGTACCTCCAACGATTCTGCGACGAAGCTGCAACCCCCACCCCCATGACACTGGCCGCGTCACATGGTGAAGAAGGGCCCCCCATTTTTCCTGGAAAATCCATCCGACAAGGTTCGATCGCGTGGAGGGTGGAGTCTGCCCCGCGCACATTCTGCGTCGTCGCTGGCTGCCCATCCGCGTGGACGTGGCAAACCCTGGCCGGAACCACCGGTTCCGTGCGATTGTCACTACGTGTCCCGGACGGTCGACGTAACATGCCGTTGCTCTGCTGCTACACGCAACTCAGCGCGGTGCTGCCCGTCCCTTTGCCCGGGAGCCGCTGGGAATACGTTGAGACTTCCGGGGGTCCCGATTCAGGAGGAGGAGGGAATGCAGCGGGCGCCGTCATCCCCTCCCTCCGCGCTCATCGAACCTCTCGATGGGAAGTCACCTCACCGACATCCACATCGGCGTTGCATGATGGTGCGGCCCGCAGCTATCGCGCATCGTGGCTCCGCCGCGCGGCCCGGACGACACGATCGGTCGCCGAAGGTTGGTTCGTTCCTCGTGCGGCTTCAGTTCTGGACGGGACGCCAACAACGTCATTCACCGGTCCGTTGTTCCCGATGTTAATCGAGACGTTTCTTGGCTTTCGTCGCCGTGATGGAGCCGACGTCGATGAGGTCACCGCTCGGTATGATGCCCGGCTGACGGTGACCCAGCCGTTGCCGCGTCTCCCCCTGGCCGAGCGGCATTGGCCCCACCGCAGCGTGGCGGTCGCACGTTCCACCGTGATACTGTCCCGGAGGGCGGCCATGCACCTCACGCTGCTGATGTCACTCGCCGGTGGCGGCCGAGGCGTTGAGTGCACGACGGGAACGGTGGATGGCCAACGAAGTTTGGCCGACTTCCCCGAAACGATCCTGACGGGTTCGACGCCGACGGCGGCGTTCGGCATCACCTGGGTTGCTGGCGCGTGGTCTCGCTGGGGCGTTGCGAACAGCAGCTCCTCCCGCTCATCCGACAGCGGAGGGACTCGTGGACTGGTCATGAGCGGCACCGTGCCCAGTCGATATGCCGCGAGTAGGCGATCGGCATCGTCCCGAAGGGCCGCCCTGCGGTGGTGCTACTCAGAGTTTTCATCTCCGCCTGGGGTAACCTCCTCCTCGGCGTACGACGTCACGTTCGGATTGCGTCGTCACGCCAGAGCGATGGCACCTTCCGCGTCGTTGCGCGAGGGGCACCGATCGGTCGGCTCCTCTCCGACCAATGACCGGTGGGTCGCGCCGATGTCCCCGCGCCTCGTCGAGATCGCAGCCGCAGGTCGTGGATTGCCGCAGCGACCGCTGCACTGGCATCATCATGCCGCCGCCACGACCACACCATCGGACACCACGCAGCGAGACGGCTTCTTTGTCAGCTCCGCGAGCGCGCCTCGCCGCCAAACGTCGTCGTCACGGCAATACTGGAGAAACCATACGAATCCGTCGCGTGGTTTGTCAAGGGCCGTTCCATCGTGCGGAAGGATGACTCGCTCCGATCACGTATCTGCTCTTCTCTTAGGGGGAAATATTTCACGACAGCACGTAGCGTGTTGGGGCCAGGCGTTTTGCTCGGAACCGTACGTGGCGTGCTGGGATCGACGTTGTCTCTGACTGACGAACACTTCACGCCACCTTCTACAGTAGATCTTCATTTCACGCAAGCGTCGTCGTCTCATCTGACGCTGCGTTTTTTTCACTCCTCGCAATGCCGTCGTACACGTTTCTCGTTTCAACATTAGGCCCATATTGCCTCAATAACAACCCCCCC
>ERZ1292633.3712-Hain-H41-02um-R1-3712-length-14657-cov-6_pt1 | contig 14657 bp, 17 predicted proteins | sample MGYA00564406_ERZ1292633 | MGnify/ENA primary metagenome ERZ1292633 (study PRJEB36523, sample SAMEA6512639) | groundwater metagenome | collected 2019-01-08 | study: AquaDiva: Metagenomics assemblies of 32 groundwater samples
CGCGCCGCTTCGACCGCCGCGTTCAGGGCCAACAGATTGGTTTGGAACGCGATCCCATCAATTACGGTGATGATCTGGGAGATTTCGCTCGATGATTTCTCAATCGCACCCATGGCATCAACCGCTTTTTGGACAACAGCACCTCCTTCGGTGGCTTCGCGGTGAGCATTGCTGATCGAACTGCGCGCTTCGGCCGCGTTACGCGCCGAACCTTGCACCATTCCGGTAACCTGATCGGAAGCAGCGGCGCTTTCCTCCAGCGACGCGGCTTGCTGTTCGGTACGGTTAGCAAGATCATTCGATGCCATGCGAATTTCGGCGGCACCGGTTGTAATGCTCGCAACACTGAGTGTGACGCCACCAATAGCATCAGCCAGTGTATCCATTGTGCTATTAAAGTCGGCCTTCAAACGCGTATAGTCTTCCGGAAACGTCTCGCTAAGCCGATACGTCAGATTGCCTTCGGAAAGTTGCGACATGCCTTGACCGAGCGCACCAACAACCATCTCTTGCGCCTTGCCAGCCGCTTTTACTGCTTCAGCATTGCCTCGAAAAACCGCCATTGCTTTGGTCATGCGGCCAACACAGTCACCATATTCGGTGTGTTGAATCGGCTGGTCCAGATCGCCCGCAGCCAAACCCTCCATGCGAACAACGGTTGTTACATAGGGATCGCAGATGAGCTTTCCGCTCACCAGTACAGTAACAACCGTTGCGACAAAACTTAGCCCTGTCAGGCAATTGGCAAAAAAATGATGCCCATTGCCCGCCGCGACGAAGGCGATCACAAACCCGATTGCCCACAAGCTATGTACCACCAACAAGGCTTTGAACTTCGTTCTAATTGGTGCCTGAGTTTTGAACCAGCTTAGCATTTAGCTTTCTTTTCTGGATTTGGGAGTTTCATGATTACTTGTTATGAACGGCGGTCGGCGGTGAAACTTTAGCTCTTGAACGTGCAAACGGGATTTCCGCAGCGTTAGCTTTGTGATCCAGCGTTGACCTGAGCCGATACGAACTGACCGGTGATGATGGCCTACCCATAAAGCTAGTCACCATGCCTGGCGCAGGCCGAGCGTAAATTCGTTCAGGCTCTGCAAACAGCACAAACAGCCAGAGGGTTGATTCGGCGCTATTGCAGTATGTCGAACAAGGTTTGGCTGTTGATCCGTGCGAAGGCAGCCTGCGCCGCCTGAAGTGTGAGCCGCTGTCCGCTCAATCGCGCCAACGCTTCGCTCAGATCAGTATCTTCCAAGGCAGACCGTTCGCTGGCAAATTCAATCGCGCGTGTAGCCAGGCTCTCGCTCAGACGTGCGATCCGTGATGCACGGACGCCGACATCTGCTGCAGAATTAGCGACGGCACCGACGCTTCCGGTGATGTCTGTCAACGATTGCGATATATTGGCTGCATTGCCCCCCTCAACCGCAGTAGCCGCCGAAAGGACAAGCACGCTGATCGCGGTGCCGCCGACTTCGAAAACATCGGATCGTCGAGGAACCGGCGCAAAGGTCGAGCTTTCGCCAAAACGAATCTCGACGGGGTTGCCCGTGGCAAATAGCGGCTCGTCAAGCGAGGAACGCGTTGACGAAAGGCTGTTAATTTCATCAGCAATGCCGCGCAGTTCAAGCCCGATCGCATTGCGATCCGCCGGCGAGACACTCTGGCTGGCTCCCGCCACCATCAACTCCTGCGCGCGCGACAAGCGTTCGGAAACTGTCGCAAGTACGGAATCGGCTTGCGACGCAAGCGAACCACCAAGCGACAAATTCGACGCCCAAATGCTGTCATCCGACTGCGAACGTCGCAGCGACGAAATGCGCGCCGCACCCACGGGATCGTCGGACGCCGATAGCAGCCGCTTGCCGGTTGAAACCTGAATTTCCGTGCGCGCGATGTCTTGCGCCAATTTTGACTGACGGCGGATTTCTGCGGTTAAACGGTTGCCGGTGCCATTGATCATCTCACCGCCCTTTTTAGAATATGTTGAGGATGGTCTGGAGCGTTTCACGCGCAACCTGAATCGTGCGTGCCGCACCCTCATAGGCCTGCTGGAAACGCAGCAATTCGCCCGCTTCATGATCGAGATCGACCGCACTTAAATCATCACGCGCTTCGAAGGCACCTTCGCGCCGCGTTGTTGCCGCAGCATCAAGCGCACGCGCCGAGGCCGAGGCCTGGCTTTGCTGTGCGGCAAGCGCTGCAAAACCCGCCTCTGGCCCGTTGGGGCCGCGCAGATTGGCAAATGACAGAATATTGCCGTTTGCGCTGCCCGCATCAGCAGCCGCCACATCTCCGGAATCGAGCGCAAGCGCCGTAAGTGTCGCAGCACCGCTACCGGGATCAAGTAGCGCCGTGCCCGGATTTCCTTGTGAATCGCGGCCTGATTGATGGGCCGCATTAAGATCGGCCGCAAACTGGTTGGCAAGCGTATCAAGTTGAGTACGTCGCGTTGAAATTTGGTTTGCCGCTTCGGCAAGCCCTGCCAGACTTCCCGACACAGGGATCAGGGTGCCACTGGCACTGGGACTGAGGCCAAAGCTAAGCTGACCATCGCCCGCCACTGCCAGTGAAACTGTTGATACTGAGCCGCTATCCACCAGAAAATCGCCCGTAGGCCCGCCCGCTCGTAGCGAGACAATCCCACGTTCGCCGTAGCTTGAACTCACTGCGATAGAACCCGAAATTTCATCAATCAGCCTGTCACGCTCGTCGAGCAACGTGGCTTGGTTTGTCGATCCATCACGCGAACGGCGCAATCCATCGTTGACACGCTCAAGCGCTGTCAGGCTGGTATTGAGTTTGTCGACAGTGCCCTGCGCCTCGCTTGCAACCCCGCTTGCTGCAGATTCAAGGCTGACTGCTGTACGGCGAAATGCCGAAGCAGCTTCATCGACCGCATTGAGAAAACCGCTACGCAGCACTTTGCTACCGGGGTCAGCGCTCAAAAGATCAGCCTTATTAAAGATGCCCGTGATCGCCACGCCGACACCAGTGTCGCTATCGTCAAGTGCGCGCTCTCCGGCCTCAACAAAGCGCAAACGAGACGATGATCGCCCAGCATCGCTATTTGCCACCCGAGAGTCTTCTACGAGCATCTGGTCGGTCGCACGGTCAACACCCACTTCGCGCACCCCGCCGGGGCGTGCTGTGCTGCGGAACAGTGCGAGGTCGCCAGGCGTCGGCGCTTCTTCCAGCCGTACCGTCCGCCGCGAATAGCCGGGGGTTTGAGAGTTGGCGATATTGTCGCTGACGGTGGCTAGGGCGCGGGAATAAGCTTTAATGCCAGATGCGCCGATTGAAAGGAGATCGGTCATTTGCCCCCCGCTGCTGTTTTCGTGAGTTGACGTTCAACCAAGGCAGCTATCCCGAAATGCCCGAGTTTCGACATTTCGTCCGCAGTTCGCGCATCGGCCATTTCGCGAAAACTGTCCGTCGCGCTTGATCCGAAGATATCATCAGCCAGTTTGCCCTTGCGCATCGCGCCAATGATCTGCCGCAGGAACACCGCCTCAAAACCCTGTGCGGCTTTTTTGAGCGCAGGGTCGGGCGTGGTGGATGCGGTGGACGCTGTGGAGGCAATCGGCGCGATCATATGATAACAAGCTCCGCCCTCAAGGCACCCGCTTGCTTGAGCGCCTCAAGGATTGCGACAAGATCGCCCGGCGATGCGCCGATGCGGTTAATCGCTTTAACGATGTCGGCCAGCGAGGCACCGCTGACGAGGAACGCCGGGTTGCGTTCTTCCTTGATCTCGATGTCGCTTGATGGCTCGACCGCCGTTTCCCCGCGACTGAACGGGGCCGGTTGAACCACGGTTGGATTTTCATTGACCTTGACCGTCAGTTTGCCGTGGCTAACCGCAGCAGGGCCAATCCGCACTGCGCCATTGATCACCACGGTTCCAGTCCGCGCATTGACAACAACGCGCGCAGGCGGCTCGGTTGATTTGATTTCGAGATTTTCGATAAGGCTCATCAGCCCGACGCGGGCTTCGCCACCCGCTGGTGCGGTGATCTTGATCGACGATCCATCGCTTGCATAGGCCGTACCCGGTGCCGTCGCGCGGTTGATCGCGTCAGCCACAAGGCGGGCATTGGTAAGATCCTGGGTCGCCAAGTTAAAGGTCAGCCCCGTGCTGCTCGCAAAACCGGTATCGACCTCACGCTCAACGCTGGCACCGCCGTCAATGCGGCCCGCCGAGGGGATGTTGATTGAAACTTTCGATCCGTCGGCTGCATCAACGCCGAGACCACCGACGACGAGATTGCCCTGCGCCATCGCGTAAATCTGGTTATCCGCCCCGTAAAGCGGCGCAAGCAACAACGTGCCGCCGCGCAACGACTTTGATTTGCCGATGGCCGATACGGTGATATCAAGCCGTTGACCGGGCTTGGCAAAGGGTGGCAGTTCAGCCGTAACAATGACTGCCGCAGCATTTTTGAGCGCAGGGTTGATCCCCGGTGGCAGCGTGAGGCCAAAGCGCGAGATTGCGCCTTTCAGGCCTTGTGTCGCATAGTCAAAACTATCATCGCCGGTGCCCGCAAGGCCGACGACAATACCGTAACCCGTCAACTGGTTAGCGCGAAGCCCGGCAAATTCCCCCATATCCTTGATCCGCTCGGCATGAGCGGGAACTGCGATGAAAAGCGCCGGCAAAGCCAAGAGACAGCGCATCAAAACGGGCTTACTCTGGAGAAAAAGCGCTGCAACCAGCCTTGGCGACTGGCGCGCGCAACCTCACCCTTGCCGACATAGCGTATTTTCGCATCGGCAACGCGGGTCGAGATGATCTTGTTATCAGGCGAGATATCCGCCGCGCGGACAATCCCCGACATTTGCAACCGTTCGTCGCCGCGATTGAGCGTCAGCAGCTTTTCGCCGCGTACCAGCATCGTGCCATTGGGATAAACGGCAGCCACAGTCACACTCACTTCTCCAGTCAATGCATTGGATTGGGCGGCATCGCCCTGCCCCTTAAACGACTGCGCGCCTGAAGAGTTTAGGAACTTGGGTTTGAGCAGGCTGAGCGGGCCGCTTGCGGGCGGAACAAGGCTGACATCGCCGCTGCGATCCGTATTGGCCGAAGTGCTTTTTGTGGCGCTCGTCCGTTCAACCAGCATGATTGTGAGGACGTCGCCCACCTGACTAGCGCGCATCCCCGAGGTTAGTGGCGTATAGCCGCCAACCTGAAAAATCGCGCCATTGGCAGGCGGTGGCGCTGGTGCGGCGGCAACAGCGGCTTGATAAGCTTCTGGCGACTTTTTGGCCACTGCCTCTGTTGCAAACAGCAATAGTGCCGCTGTTGAAAGCAGTCGGAAGGGCGAACGCCGACGAGGCGCGAAGAACGCCCGCCCTTCCTTTATTCCCTGTTCAGGGCAGGGAAACTTTTTAAAGCTGCTGCGTGGCATTTTGCAGCATTTCATCAGTGGTCTGAATCATTTTGGAATTGACCTCATAGGCCCGTTGGGTCTCGATCATGTCGACAAGCTCTTCAACGACATTGACGTTTGAAGCTTCAAGCGCGCCCGAACGGATATTGCCGCGCCCTTCCTCACCAGCGGCCCCAACCTGCGGCGCACCGGATGCAGCCGTTTCGATCAGAAGGTTATTTCCGATTGACTGAAGCCCGGCCGAATTGACGAATCGGGCAGTTTCCACGCGGCCAAGCTCGGTTGGTTCGGATTGCCCGGCAAGCTGGGCCGAAACGGTGCCATCAGCGCCTACAGCTATCGATGTTGTCCCTTCGGGCACCTGAATTTGCGGCTGAAGCGGCAGGCCGTTGGCATTAACAATCGTGCCTTCGGCAGAAAGGCTAAAATCGCCCGCGCGGGTATAAGCCGTGCGACCATCAGGCGTCTGTACCTGGAAATAGCCCGCGCCCTCAATCGCAAGATCAAGCGCATTGCTGGTCGTTGTGAAAGACCCCTGCGTATCAATCCGCGCGATGCCATTCATCTTGACCCCGGTGCCGAGGTTTAGCCCGATTGCAAACCGGTTTTGCGAAGAGGACGGCGCACCCGGCGTAACAATCGCTTGATAGGATAGCGTTTCAAAACTCGCACGATCACGCTTGAACCCTGTTGTGTTGACGTTCGCCAGATTGTTGGCGATCACCTGTAACCGGCTATTTTGCGCGTCGAGCCCGGTGCGGGCGACGTGGAGGGCGGCGTTGGTCATATCTCTATCTCCTACTGGTCAAGCCGCATAAGATCTGCGGTGGATGCGTCCATTTCGCGCGCGTCGCTGATAAGCTTGAGTTGGGCGTCCCATGAGCGCCCGGCATCAATCATTTCGACCAGCGCCTCGGTTGCGCTGACATTTGATCCTTCCAGCGAGCGTGTGATGACGCGGCCATCGGGATCATCGGGTAATGTGCCGCCCGCTTTCACGCGGAACAGCCCATCCAAACCTTTCGCAATATCCGATCCTGTCGCGCTGACGACGCGGAGCCGGTCAACCTCCTGTGGCTGGTTTGGATCGCCGCCGCGCGGAACAATGCTGATGCGGCCTTCACCATCAACCGAGATACTATCAGCGGGAGGCAGCGTAATCGGGCCTTGGGCACCCAAAACCGGATGGCCATCGCCCGTTATTAGCAAGCCGCTTTCACTAAGCTGGAAATCACCGCGCCGGGTATAGGCTTCCTCACCATCACCCGCCTGAACCGCAAACAGGCCATCACCCGCAATCGCGACATCAAGATCGCGCCCGGTGGCAGCAATGGGGCCGCCCTTCATATCCGCCGCGAGGACTTCTTCTGATGCCATAGCACGCGCGTTGAGGCCATCGCCCCGCAGCCAAAGTGACTGCGCCTCGGCCAGATCGGCGCGAAACCCCGGCGTCTGCGCGTTGGCAAGATTGTTGGCAACAGCGGTCTGCCGTGCCATGCTTCCGCGCAGTGCCGTAAGGCTGGTATAGATGAGGCGATCCATCGCTTAGCCCTAGTTGACGTTGATAATAGTCTGGGTCAGCGTTTCAGAGGTTTCGATCGCCTTCGCATTTGCTTGATAATTGCGCTGCGCCGAAATCAGGCCGACCAGTTCTTCAGTAATATCAACATTGGCCCGTTCGAGTGCACCAGAGCGGATCGTGCCGAGCGGGCCGTTGGTTGCCGCGTTGATCGCAGGCTGGCCACTATCGCCGGTGGTTTGCCAATGGCTGTCACCAATCGGGCGAAGGCCTTCCTGGGCGGTAAAGGTGGCAAGCGCCACGCGGCCGAGAACCTGATCCGAGCCATCCGCAAATGTCGCGGTGACGAGGCCGTCAATCCCGATGGAAACATTGGCGAGCGCCACGTTGGGATCAGCGGGTGAGCTTGATGGCAACACCAGATCGGTCGCATCATTGATTGATGTCGAAGTAACATTGCCATTGGCGTCAACTGGCAAGAGCTGCAACGTGGAACCAACCGTATCGACGACATTGCGATTTACATCGACCTGGAATGCGCCGTTGCGTGTGTAGCTCACTTCGGATCGGGGCGGGTTGCCACGCACAACGAAAAAGCCTTCGCCCGCGACCGCAAGATCAAGCGTTTTTTCAGTCGCTTCCAATGTCCCTTGGGTAAATTGTTGAACCACGGCGTTCAGGCGCGTTCCCTGCCCCGCCACCAGCTTCGTCGTCTGGGTGGGGGAACTGGCAAACAGATCGCCAAATTGCGCACGGCTCTTTTTGAAGCCCGTCGAACCAACATTGGCAAGGTTGTTCGAGATAACCGAAAGGTCGGTTTGCGCACCTTTAAGCCCCGAAAGTGATGTAAAGAAAGACATTCAGATTTCCCTTCAGATGAGTGGTGTTGTGGCGGGTGGCAGCGTTGCCGAACGGATGTCGTTGAGTAGCGCGGTTTGTGCCTTCAATTGATCAGCAATGCTGCGCAGCGACGTGTTGGTTTCCGAAATTCCGGCGACGCTTGAAAACTGGGCAAGCTGGGCAACCATTGCCTGATTGTCGAGCGGCTTGGTCGGATCCTGAAAACTCAACTGCGCCGTCATGAGCCGCAGAAACGCGGCCTGATCAAGCGCCTGATTCGAGCGCGCGGCACTGGTCGTCACGCCCGCTGTCGTAGTTGACGGCGGAATAATCGATGTAATGTTCATTGTCCTAACCTCAATGTTTCGGTGATCAGGCCTTTTGCGGTTTGCAAAACCTGGACGTTGTTTTGATATTGGCGCGATGTTTCGATCATCTCGACCAATTCGGCGGCACCATCGACTGCAGCCTCCCAGATATCGCCGTTGGCATCGGCAAGCGGGTGAGCGGGGTCGTGGCGTTTGGTGGGTGCGGTCTGCGATGTTGCGATCCGGTCAACTGTGACGGTGGCAGTGCCGTTTTCGCCCATGATGGTGCGAAAAACGGGCTTCATTGATCGGAAGGCACTTGCTTCGCTACCAGCGACGGTTCCGGCGTTGGCCATGTTGGATGCCGTGGTGTTCAGGCGCACAAGCTGTGCCGCCATTGCCCGGCCACTGATATCAAAGAGTGAAAGGTTCGCGCCCATCGTCATTCACCCTTCAGCGCGCGGCTGAGCGTACCGATCCGGCCTTGCAGGAAGGCAAGACTTGAACGGTAGGCAAGTGCGTTTTCGGCAAAGGCGGTTTGTTCGGTGACAAGTTCGACAGTGTTGCCATCAAGCGACGGCTGGAGGGGAACGCGAAAACGCAGCGCAGCCTCTGGCGACTGGCCTGCCGTGGCAAGCGTGAGCGCCGAGCCAAAATCAAGATCACGCGCCTTATAATTGGGCGTGGCGGCGTTGGCGATATTGGAGGCGATCACGCCCATGCGCTGCTGGCGCAGCGAAAGTGCGGTTGCGTGAATGCCGAATATTCCATCAACTAGTGACATGGCCAATCCTTTACGACGCAGGTTTCGTCGTATGTGATCAGCCAAGCAATACCCATGCCAAGTTAGTCAAGTATTTGATTTATAAGAATTTTATTTGATTCTGTTATACCGTGAAAGTGGCGATGCCAATCTTTTGACGCGAAATCGCCGGGCACTGGCCAACGGACAGGGGCCATCACTGCGCGCATAGGTGCCAACCATGCGCACCGCCGCTGCCCATGCCAGTCTGGCACGATGGTTGCTTGGAATATTCCAGACCCTATTTTGAAAGCGATCCCGATATGAAGCGTATCATTCTTTTGTCAGCCTTTGGCAGCACGGCACTTTTTGCCCAGCAGTTCGAGGATGTGAGCGCACTTGACGCGCTGGTCGCCGCAACCGTTGAGGGCGCACGTCCGATCGACCAACGGCTCAAACTCGCGCATTGCCCCGAAGGAGCCGCCATTGATCCACCCGCGCTCGGTGCGGTGGCGGTTCGTTGCAAAAGCCTTGGCTGGCGTATTCGTGTGCCTTTGATACTAGCGTCCACCACGTCTAACGCACCTGAAATCATCATCCGTCGCGGCGATCCTATCGAACTGGTCAGCGGCGGCGCAGGCTTCGAAGTGTCACGGCAGACCGTGGCGATGGAGGATGGCAGCATTGGCAAATCAATCCGCGTCAAAAGCCTGACGGAGGCTTCTGTTTACATCGGAAAGGTCACAGCGGCGGGAAGCGTGCAAATTAGCCGCTAAAACTCTTTTTCATTGTGTCGTTATAGCTGGCAGAAGATCTGTCGACTTTCCGACACGTCAATGAAGAAGGGATAATCCAATGGTCGATTCGGTTTCGACTGGAGTCGCCTCGACAACATTGCGTCAGCTTCCGCCTGTGACCGATAAGGGTGCGCCAACCGTGACGAGCCCCTATAACGTCAAGGTAGATAGCATCAAATCGTTGCCGAAGTTGTTAACGCTGGCAAGCGAACTGGCCAACCAGGGGCCACCGGTAGATTTCGCAAAAATTGCGCAAGTCCGCCAGGCGATTGCGCTTGGCACCTACAGGGTATCGCCCGAACAGACTGCCGATGCGATTGCAAGCTTTGGCAATGGGACATCTAAATGAGCGCGTCACTGATAAATCGACTGGTCGATGCACAGGCCGCGCTGATTATCGCGCTCGACGCCCGCAATGCCGATGAAATCGAAAAAACAACACGCGTCCTGAATAACACGTTGTCCGAAATGAAAGCACGCGGCGGCTGGCACGACGAAGGCGATGCCCGAGAACAAGTCGGCTATGCACTCAAGCAAGCCGAAGCGGCGAAGATGCGCGTCAACTATCTCTCGGATTGGACGCGTCAGCGGATTGACAGGATCGCCGAATTGCGGGGCATCCCCACCAACCAGACCTACGAGAATGTTGGTAATCTCGCCAAAAAAACGGCCTTTCACTAAATTGGCATGATGATTGCTGTGCCTATCCCGAACCAACGGGAATTTGTATATGCCGCTTTCAGACGCGATCAACTATTTACAGTCAGCCCCCCAGAGGGTTCACAGCGCGATCGCGAATGCCGCCTCAAAAACAGGGGTTGATTTCGATTTTCTGGTGCGTGAAGCAAAGATTGAAAGCGGCCTCAACCCGCAAGCGCGGGCACGAACCTCAAGCGCAACCGGCCTTTTTCAGTTCACCAAACAAACATGGCTTTCCGCACTCAAGCAGCACGGGGTCGATCACAATCTGGGCTGGGCCGCCGACGCGATTACACGCGGCAGTGATGGCCAGTATAGCGTAGCCGACCCCGGACTGCGCGCGCGCATTCTTGAACTACGCGCCCAGCCCGAAGCCGCCGCCGCGATGGCCGCCGAACTGGCATCGGATCATCATGGGTTTCTCTCGGAAAAGCTCGGCAGACCCCCCGAAGCAGTCGATCTTTATCTTGCACATTTTCTCGGAGAAGCGGGCGCAGCGCGCTTCCTTGACGGGCATGACGCAAATCCCGAAGGCGCAGCAGCATCACTGCTACCAGCGGCGGCGCAAGCCAATCGCAGCGTCTTCTACCGTCCCGATGGAACTGCGCGTAGCTTTGCCGAAATACGCGGGAATTTCGCGGAAAAGCTAGGCGGCGCAGCCACTGCACCGCCGCGCATTCAATCAGCCGCACAATATGCGTTGGCTCCATTTTCACCGCGACGGAGCCCCGGGCTTGGATTGCCAGGCGGCGAGACCGATACCCCCAAATTGCGTAGCATCGAACCAATGCCGCAGCGCCTGTCGCTTGATTTTGCCCGCGATGCCTATCGGCGGCTCGCTGCGATGAATGGCGCATCATGAACGCGATCAATCTCCGCGTCTGGGCCGGCGTAGCAAAAGGCAGCCTGATGCCGATGGCCATCCTGCTGGTCATCATGCTGATGATTGTGCCGGTGCCATCCACGGTACTCGACATTGGCTTTATCGCCAACATAATGATCAGCCTTGCGGTGCTGATGGTCGCGCTCAACGCCGCCAAACCACTTGATTTTTCTGCATTCCCCACCGTTCTTCTGCTCGCCACCCTTTTCCGGCTCGCGCTCAATGTGGCGTCCACCCGCGTCGTCCTCGTTGACGGGCATACCGGAGCTGCGGCGGCGGGGCATGTGATCGAAGCCTTCGGCAGTTTCCTAATCGGCGGCGACTATGTGGTTGGCCTGTTCGTTTTTGCTGTCCTCATGATCATCAATCTGGTCGTAATTACCAAGGGCGCGGGCCGCGTGTCCGAAGTGTCGGCGCGCTTCACGCTTGATGCCTTGCCGGGCAAGCAAATGGCGATTGATGCCGATTTGAACGCCGGACTCGTGACCCCCGACGAAGCCAAAGCGCGGCGTCAGGATGTTGCGACAGAAGCCGATTTTTACGGATCGATGGACGGTGCTTCCAAATTTGTGAAAGGCGATGCCGTCGCGGGCGTACTGATCCTGTTTGTTAACATCTTTGGTGGCCTGATCCTCGGCGTCGCCAGCCACGGACTGAGCATTGGCGAGGCAGCTCAAACCTATATTGTGCTGGCCATTGGCGATGCACTGGTGGCGCAGGTGCCGGCACTCATCCTTTCGATTGCCGCCGCCGCCATCGTGACGCGCGTATCTTCACCGCTTGATCTTACCGGACAGATTTCAAGCCAGTTCGGACATGCGCGCGCATGGGGGCCGGTAACGGTCATTCTGGTTATCCTCGGGCTGGTGCCCGCAATGCCGCAGCTCGTGATTCTGCCCGCTGCGGCTGTTTCGGGCGGCATTTTTTGGCAGTTGCTGCGCAGCGCCCGAAACGTCCGAGAAACCCCGGCACCTTTGCCCGTGGCCGATCCGCCGCACATGATCGCATGGAGCGACGTTAGCGAAAGCGCGCCGATCACGATTGAGCTTGGCTATACGCTCGTCGATTTGGTTGATGAACGCAAAGGCGCACCACTGATGGCGCGGATCACCGGCATCCGTCGCCAGCTTTCACGCCAGCTCGGGTTCGTCCTGCCACTGGTCAAGGTGAAGGATGATCTGGCCTTACCCGGCAACACCTACCGGATCAGCATTGCGGGCGTCATTATGGGTGAAGATGAAGCCTGGCCACTTGATCTGCTCGCGCTGGATTCGGGCGATTGCCTTGAAGGCATCAAGGGCCGCCCGGTCAAAGACCCGAGCTTTGGCCTTGATGCGCTGTGGATTACACAGGACAAACGCGCCGATGCGGTCGCGGCTGGCTATACGGTGGTTGATGCACCCACTGTGCTCGCGACCCACCTCAACAACATTATCGCTGGCTCCGCTGCTGAACTGTTCGGGCTGGATGAGGCGCAGGCACTGGTTGCCGCGCTCAAAGAGGCATTTCCACAACTGGCGCAGGGACTGTCACCGCAGCCCTATTCACTCGCCGCGATTACCGCGCTGTGCCGTGCGATGCTTGCCGAACGCGTTCCGCTCAAGGATTTCCGCCGCGTCGCCGAAGCAATGGTTGACCTCGCTGGCCATGATCTTGATGCGGCAGCCCTTGTTGAAGCGGTTCGCCAACGGCTCGGCGCGCTGATTACGCAGACGATTGTACCCATGCGGATGCCACTGCCAGCCGTCACTTTCGATGCCGAGCTTGAGGCCTTGCTGACCCAAGCCGTGCGGGCCGGGCCTAATGCGATCTGGCCGTTTGAGCCCGATCTTGCCACCCGGATTATCGGCGCAGTTGGTGATGCGGTTCAGCCAATGCTGATGGCAGCACGCAGCTTTGCGATCATCACTTCGCCAGTCTGCCGTGCGGCCATCGCCCGTTTGCTGCGCGCGCAGCTTGCCGATGTGCCGGTGCTGTCTTTTCTCGAAATTCCCGAAAACAAGGCGGTCGATGTGATCGCAATTATCGGCGGCCAGCGGGCTTCCGCCGCCCTTCCCGATACGTCCTACAAAGGAGACGAATGATGCAACATAGCATAATTGCGCATGACGCACTCACATATGCCCCGCGACGGTCGCAGGGGGATGCCGATGCGATCATCCGCGCGCACAGCCAGCTTGTGCGGCGGATCGCTTGGCATGTCCATTCGCGCATGTCGAGCGCGATCGAGGTTGAAGACCTCATCCAGATCGGGCTGGTGGCGTTGATCGAGGCTGCGCGTACATTTGAAGACAGGGGAATATCGTTCGCACCCTATGCCTCGATGCGGGTACGCGGCGCGATGATTGACGAACTCCGGCGCGATGCGCGGATGTGCCGGTCAGGCATGGCGAACCGAAGGCGGCTCGCCAAGGCACGGGCCACCCTAGAGAATCAATTACAGCGTACTGCCTCAGACGCCGAAATGGCCGCGTCGCTCGAACTTGATAGCGGCGCGTATCATACACTGGTCGCCAGCACACAGGCGATGCGGCAGGATTCGATTGACGAGATCTATTCAGACCATGACATCTGGTTCGCCGATATGACCGAGACGGCTGACACGCTGCTCGAACAATCGCAGTTGCGCGCGATGCTCGCCCAAAATATCTCACGACTCTCCGAACGCGAGGCGCTGGTGCTCCAGCTCTATTTTGTTGAAGAACTCAATCTTGACGAAATCGGCGAAACGCTCGGTGTCGGTGCCGCGCGCGTCTGCCAGATCAAGAAAGCCGCGCTGGACAAGCTACGTGGGATGATGGCTGAATAACAAAATTGGCGCGCCCGGAACGATTCGAACGTCCGGCCCTCAGATTCGTAGTCTGAAATTTTGCCTACTCTAGGAGCATTTTTGCCTACCCCAGCATAAGCTTAAACTTACTAAAAATCATTGATTTATATCATTTCGAGCTCTACAGGTGCTTTGTGATACAGCTTTGGAAGCCCCAACGAAAAATGATACTTACCGACATAAAACCGGCATAAAAATTGAGAGGATGATTGATGGGCAATTTGCGCATGGTTTTAAGCGACAAAGCAATTGGGCGACTGCTACCCGCTGAGGTCGGTCAATACAAAGTGCGCGATGTGGATTTGAAAGGTTTCTACTTGCTTGTCGGTAAGCGACGTCGCACCTACATGGTCCAGGGTGATCTGCGGCATCAAGGGAAGCGATCTGCTTCAATTCAAGTTTCTGTCGGTGACGCGCTACAAATGACGTCGCGCGACGCCCGTGCAATTGCGAAAACTTATTTAGGGCAAATCAGTCAAGGTCGTCATCCCAAAGTGCTTCCAGCCCCGATGAATGATGTTGTGCCAAATTCGACTGAGATCACACTGCTAGAGGCCTGGCAGCGTTATCACGACGCACACCTCATTCGCAAAGGTCGCAGCAAAGGCACTATTGATGGATACCGCGATCATGTTGAAAAATTATT
>ERZ1292633.1396-Hain-H41-02um-R1-1396-length-26121-cov-4_pt1 | contig 14656 bp, 16 predicted proteins | sample MGYA00564406_ERZ1292633 | MGnify/ENA primary metagenome ERZ1292633 (study PRJEB36523, sample SAMEA6512639) | groundwater metagenome | collected 2019-01-08 | study: AquaDiva: Metagenomics assemblies of 32 groundwater samples
GAATGCAGCCGTAAAACAGACGAGTCTTTAGAGGAAATGATCGCGGCGCAGTACGAGTACTGGTGCAATGAGGAGGCACACAAACAATACGTAGCATCTCCAGCATACACTCTTTCTGACGATGAAAGCTCTCTCTCGGTTGATGATTGGCGCGAGTATTTAAACAGTCTCTGTGGAGAGCTTGATGAAAGTGATATCTATAATTATGCGACGCCAGAGCAGACGTTAGGCGCACGCCTCATTAAAAGTGAAGAATTTTCCGCAGTATACGCAGTGCTTGCAGATGGTAAACGTCACGCATTTCCAACACAGGCAGTATATGAATCTTGGTACGGAGAAGATTTTTCAGAAATAGAAACGGTTTCTTCTGAAGAGCTCGCTTCGTATATGATAGGCAGTAATGTGACCTTTCAGCCGGGATCATTGATAAAAATCCCCTCCATTGCAAAAGTTTACATGGTTTCTGATGAGGAAGAGTTGCGTTGGACGGTTGACGAAAATACGGCAAATGCACTTTATGGAAGTGAGTGGGCAAAGAGTGTTCATGATGTGTCAGAGGCATTTTTTATGAATTATGCTGGAGTTGGTGAGGAAATTCAGTTCTAAAAGTTATTTTTGATAAGATCGTCCCAATTTCATAAATCCTTAAAAAATGAGAGCACAAAAACTATTCTTGAAATCGCATTTATTTTAAAAGATGGAGAAGAGAAAATATTAAAAGGGGAAATTTCTTTAAAAAACCTTTTTAAAGGGTAATAAAGATGTCCCATCACCTCCTTCTCCTACGACGAGTCCGGTAACCGCGTAAGCAAAGTAAGCACCGCATCCGGCACCACCATCACCCCCTACTTCAAGATTCACCTACACAAAAATTGAACCTATACCAACCTCGGAAACCTCGCATCTTCCACCGACTGCGGAACCCACGCATATAACCGTTCCGGAAACGTCATCAATGATGGAATAATTGCTTGTCCATATACCCTCAAGTATACTGGGGATATTAGGGATGGTGCGTAAGGTGAGTATATAAAAAATATACACTATAGAGCATTATGAACGTAGTAGAGCCACTGTTGTTGAAGGCGATGCAGTACGGAGCAATTGTGGGTGAGATTGCACTACTCATGTTTTTAATGCGTCATTCGACAAAAGCATCCGCAGAGTGCACTACCGAGGGTTTGATATTGCGTTTTGCACCTTCATTACATGTAGTAAAGTGGATTGCGCTTGGAGGAAGCGTGTTGTTATTAGCTTTTAGTCCATCGTTATTTACTGACGTGCAAGTAGCGCAGGATTTTTCACAACTCGCTATATATTTAGCGTTGTTTTCTATTCCATTTTTCATGCTTGCAAAGGTGCGGTATGTATTGTCTGATACGCAAATTGTCTATTATGGTATTTTTGGAAAGCGTAGTGTTTTATGGAAAGACATTGATGAAGTATGTTTAATCAAACGAGGCAGAGAGCTATCGAAGCTGTTTTTTTACACGCATGGAAAAAATGTTCTTGTGTTGAGTGCCCTTATTGAAGGCTTCCAGGAAGGGATAGGATATATGCAAAAAAAACTGAATAAAAAAGTGCAAAAACAATTACAAGATGCACAAAACTCCACCTGAAGAGGCCATCTCTTCATAGCCCTTCTTTTACGGTATACTATCTTATATGTCACTTTTCGGAGGATCAAAAAAAGGAACCGAGCCCGTGTTTAGCGGGCTTTTGGGCGTTGATATTGGAACGGTGGGCGTAAAGGTGGTTGAGTTGACCATGGAAAAAGATAAACCCCGTCTTACCACGTATGGGTACGCTGAGATGACCGGCGTAACAAATGACCTTTCCGCCATCCAAGATCCTACAAAAGTTGCGGACATGATTAAGCGCGTGTGCAAAGACGCGGGCGTAAAAACAAAGAAAACCGTTACCGCACTTCCCGCGTCAGAGGTGTTTCACACCATCGTAAGTATTCCTATTCCAGGATCACCAACCGAAGATTTGCGGCCGGCTATTGAAGCGCAAGCAAAAAAAGTATTTCCTCTGCCTGTTGAAGAAATGGTACTTGATTCGGTTGTGCTCGATAAAGAAATGCTCAAAAACGCAGGAAAAAAGAGTGAGGGCGCTGCAGCGAGTGAGGGTAAGGAGCGCTTTATCCGGGTGTTTTTAACAGGAGCTCCAAAAACACTCATTCAAAAGTATCTCGACGTGTTTGCAAAAGCAGGTCTTGAGCTCGTTTCTTTGGAAACTGAGGTTATGTCTTTAGTGCGCACGCTTGTTTCAGAAGAGGATGCACAAATCATGATCGTGGACATTGGAGGAAAGCGTTCCAACGTTATTATTGCAGACGGAGGAATTCCGTTCCTCACCCGAGGGATTAAAGGTGGAGGTGAAGAAATTACCAAGGCTCTTGCAAAAAGCATGGGTATTTCTGAGGCTGATGCCGAGCTCGCAAAACGAGATTTGGGATACGGTGAAGCGGTTTTGCCAAAGCCACTCCAAGATGCATTGCAACCTATGGTGCATGAAATGCGCTACGCACTGCAAATGTACGCCGACCAAAGCTTCCACGATCACCGAACGGTCGAGAAGATTCTCATCACGGGCGGCTCCGCACATCTTCCGGGCATTGACCCGTACGTCACTGCGGCGCTCAATGTCAACGTCTATATTGCTGATCCTTGGGCGCGTATCGCATATCCACCTGAGGCAAAGCCAATTTTAGAAGAAGTGGGCCCACGTTTGTGCGTTGCTGCTGGTCTTGCGCTTCGCATTATTGAAAAGGGCATCCTATGACCTCGCGCGAACCTCGGGCAATAGTGTTGTGCGCAGATGCGCTGTATCGGAGTGTTTTAGTGCGGCAATTTGAAAAAGAAGGATGGGAGGTGGAGGAATCTTCTCGCGCCGAAGATGCTGAGCGCAGAGCAGTGCAGTTCAGACCACATGTTGTAGTTGCAGAAATGCAAAATGTACAAGAAATGACCTTTCTCCTTCGGCGCTGGAAAACGCTTCCTACATTGCTCCAAGCTCATGTTATTGTAGAGGTATCGACATTGCTTCCTGGTGAGGCAGAAGAGCTGCTTGATGCAGGAGCGGCAACCATCGCGCTTCGCGGCCACCAAACACCGGGAGACATTGTGCGCAGGGCAGGGAAGGAGTTACCGTAATATGGGTTGATAGTTAATGGTTTATGGTTTTCAGTAGGGGCAACTTGTTTCCAGTGAAAAGAGACAGTTCCTACTCACGACCAAAAACCGTAAACTAAAAACCGTAAACTAACCAAATATGCACCGAACAGAAATACTCGCCATTGCAACCGTTATCGGCATTCTCGGAGTGATCTCCGGATTCCTTGTGTTAAACGCGCGTTCACAATTGCGTGACGTTACGCGCATTGCGCACATGCGCGAAATGCAAATCGGACTCGATTTGTTCTATATGGAAAAGGGCACATATCCAGAAGCGACAACCGCGCTTGCTCTCGGACAAGTTGCTACGGCATGTCTTGGAGCAGACGGATTCTCTTCGCCGTGCGCAATCGACGCTGAGCCGTACATTGAGTTTGTACCAGAAACTCCTGCACAAGGCTTGGATAAGCTTTCAGGATGTGGGGAAAACGAAAATGCATATTGTTATTTTTCCGATACAGAAACATTCCGCATTCAGTTCGAGCTCGAGTCATCAAACGCGCAACTTGGTTTGCAAAAAGGCCTCAACTGCTTAACGGAGAACGGTTTTGCGGCGGGAGAATGCTCGGCATATGCAATTGCTGATGAAGCGGTAGCTGAATAAATCATTTCGTGTTATCTCGAACACCTTTCACTTCTAACTCTTAACTCAAAACTTCCCAACTTCCCAAATATGCTTCTCCAAATGGCACTCCTCCTTTTAGCAGGGCTTACTGGACTCATTACCGGAGCGATTATGAACGCGCGCGTTGCGCGTTCTCCTTCAGGTCAGGCCGTGCTCACGCGTCGTGCATGTTCGGTGTGCGCGCATCCGGTTGCGGTTGCAGACATGTTTCCTGTTGTAGGCCACTTGCGCATGAAGGGACAGTGCCGAAAATGTCGCGCCGTCGTGCCATGGCATTATGCACTTGCCGAAATAAGCGTTGGAGTGCTGTTTGCAGTTTTTGCCGCACGAGTTGTTTTTGCACTGTGGATTCCAGAATACGTTTCGCAGTCAGAATATTTCTTGCTCTTTGTTCGCGATGCATTTGTGAGCGTTTTCTTGGTATACATTTTCTTGTTCGACGGACTCGCTTCAGTTATTCCCGACAAACTTTCCATCCCTGCGATTATCGTTGCAGTTTTGTGTAACGTTATGCTCGGCATTCCTGCGCTGCAAATTTTATTCGGCGCACTGCTCATTGCATCGTTCTTTGCCTTTCAGACCTTGGCGTCAGCGGGAAAGTGGGTAGGTGGGGGAGATGTGCGCGTCGGCTTTCTCATGGGCGCACTGCTCGGTCCATGGATCGGTGTTGCAACACTCGTACTCTCCTATATTCTCGGGGCAATCGTGGGTATTCACCTACTTTTCTTCCGTCGCGCAAAAATGACCGATCATGTGCCGTTTGGTACGTTCATGGTTGTTGCTATGGTCATCATGATGCTCTGGGGAGAAAAATTGCTCAGCTGGTACTTTGATCTCGTGCCTTTAACGTAAAAAAATGAATCTGCGCGATAATCGTGCAGATTTTTTTCGTTGTATTCCCATGGGAAGATGGTAAAATAGGCGAAGTTGTATGACCAAAGCCCAGGCAGTAGAACGCATAGAAAAATTGCGCGAAAGCATTCAAAGATATCGGTACCAATACCATGTTCTTGATGCACTCGAAATTCCAGAAGCCGCCCTTGATTCGCTCAAGCACGAGCTTTTTACGCTTGAGCAAGAATTTCCTGAACTCATTACGCCGAACTCTCCAACGCAACGCGTTGCAGGAACGGCGTTACCAAAATTTAAAAAAATTACTCACCAGCGTCCCATGCTCTCCATGGAAGATGCGTTTTCTTTTGGTGAGGTCGAAACATGGGCAACACGTATTCAAAAGCTTAATGATGAGCACATGCCTTCATGGTATGCAATGCTCAAAATTGATGGTCTTGCAGTTTCGCTTGTTTACGAAAATGGTGAGCTTGCTACCGCGGCAACGCGCGGAGATGGACTGATTGGAGAAGATGTTACGCAGAATATTCGCACGATTGATGCAGTTCCTCTCTCGCTTCGTCAGCCGTCAGAGAGCGAAATCAACACATGGGCAAAAGAATTTGGAATGCCAAAAGAAATGGCATCGCTCAACGCCTCAGCAAACGGTCGGGTAGAAATTCGTGGTGAAGTGTATGTTCCCAAAAAAGCGTTTGAAAAAATGAACAAAGAACGTGCCGCGCGTGGTGAAGAGCCTTTTGCAAATCCTCGGAATATCGCTGCAGGAAGCATTCGCCAGCTTGATCCGAGCATTGCTGCAAGCCGTCCGCTTTCATTCTTTGCATGGCGTATTGAGGATGGTGTTGAGCTTCGTCGGCAAAGTGCAATCATCGCACTTCTGCAATTGTGGGGATTTAAAACAGCTCCCAGTATCTTTACGCCGACATTAAAAGAAGTCGCAGATTTTTTTGAAAAAATGGGGAAGGGTCGTGCGAAGTTAGACTTTTGGATTGATGGTGTGGTGATTCGCGTTGATGATACACGCTTGTTTGCAGATCTTGGTGTAGTGGGAAAAACGCCGCGTGGACTTATTGCATGGAAATTTCCACCAGAAGAAGTAACAACGCGCGTTGAATCGGTAGATTGGTTTGTGGGTCGTACAGGGGCGCTCACACCGGTTGCGACCGTCACTGCAACATGTGTCGCAGGAACAACGGTAACTCATGCAACACTTCACAACGCTGATGAAATCGACCGTCTTGATGTACGCGTGGGTGACACCGTCATTCTCACCAAGGCCGGTGATATCATTCCCAAGATTCTCAAAGTGCTTACCGAGCTTCTTACCGGAAAAGAAGAGAAAGTCGTATTTCCAACCGTTTGTCCGGTGTGTGACGCTCCGGTCGCGCGTCGTGAAGGAGAGGTTGCGATTGTATGTTCAAATCCGTCGTGTTACGCCATGGAGCGTGAGCGCGTACTTCATGCTGCACGGGCTTTTGGAATTGATGGCCTTGGAGAAAAGATCGTTGAAAAAGTAATGAATGCAGGTTTAGTAAAACATGCGGCAGATATTTTTACGCTCACGAAAGACGACTTGTTAACGGTAGAAGGTTTTGCAGAAATCTCCGCACAAAAGTTAGTTGATGAAATTGCCACGCGAAAAGAAATTGAGTTTGAAGATTTTATTGTTGCGCTCGGTATTCGTCATGTGGGTGCAGAAACGGCGTTCGTGCTTGCGTCTTCTTTTGGAACACTCGAAAAGCTTCGAGGTGCTTCGGCAGAAGAGCTTGCGCAGGTTTCGGAGATTGGTCCTATTGTTGCAGAGTCACTTGCAACGGCGTTTGCTGATCCGCACATGCAAAAGCTCCTCGATGCGTATGAGCAAGTTGGTATTCATATCAAGCATGCAAAAGCGGTGAAACGTGTGCTTTCGGGCCAAACGTTCGTGATTACTGGAACTCTTGCATCACTTGGTCGCGAAGAGGCGAAAGATCGCGTACGGCTCCTCGGCGGATCGGTTTCTGATTCGGTGAGCAAGAAAACGACATTTGTGGTGGTGGGCGAGAATCCCGGAAGCAAAGCCGAGAAAGCGAGAGAATTGGGAGTGACCACTTTGACTGAAACCCAATTTTTAGAGAAAATACGCGAGTAATTCCGTCATGCCGGGCTTGACTCGGCATCCAGCGTCGATATTCATTGAGAACTGAATGCGCTGGATCCCGGCTTTCGCCGGGATGACGATTCATTCTATGCACATCGACATCGCAAAACTTGAGCAACTTTCAAAGATTCGGCTCACTCCCGAGGAGCACATCATGCTCAGTGCACAGCTTCCTTCTATTTTTGCATACGTTGCAAAACTTCAAGAGGTAAATACCGACGGAGTTAATCCTGCGGCATATATTTCTGATTTGTTAAACGTATGGCGAGATGATATTCCTCAAGAAGATGCCACGGTTCGCGATGCGGCGCTTGCATTGTTTCCAGAAAAGAAAGCGAGCGCACTTCAGGTTCCATCGGTCGGCGCACGAACTAAAAAGAAAAGTGTTGAAGAAGTCGAAAACTAGCGTATGTTTCTTATGGGAAAAACTGCAACACAAATCCGAGAAGAAATTATTACCAAAAAAACAACTGCTCGTGCAGTGGTTGATTCGGTATTGGCAGATATCGCCGCACGCGATAGTGAATACGGGGCATTTCTCGAGGTCTTCACTGACCGTGCTCGCGCAGGAGCTGATCGTATCGACGCACTTTCACAAAAAGAAAAAGAAGCACTTTCTCTGTGCGGAGTTCCGGTCGCAATCAAAGACAACATGCTTTATACCGGCGAGATCGCAAGTGCAGGATCTCGCATGCTTGAAAACTATCGTGCCCCCTATACATCAACCGCAGTCGCACGATTAGAGTGCGACGGCGCAATCATCGTGGGCCGAACGAACATGGACGAGTTTGCATTCGGTTCATCAACAGAAAATTCAGCTTTCCAAGTAACCCGTAATCCGTGGGATCTTAAAAAGATTCCTGGAGGAACGAGTGGTGGATCTGCTGTAGCAGTTGCAGCTGGTTTTGTTCCGCTTGCCCTTGGAACAGACACCGGAGGAAGCGTTCGCCAGCCTGCGGCAATGTGCGGTATTGTGGGAATTCGTCCGACGTACGGAAGGGTTTCGCGTCACGGCATTGTTTCAGATGCATCAAGTTTTGATCAGGTTGGTGTGCTTGCAACAACCGTTGAAGATGTTGCACTTGGTCTTTCGGTGATCGAAGGAAAGGATGTGCATGATTCTACGACGGAAGACCTGAGATCGTCTGTCGACCGGGAGATCCTTCGGTCTGGCTGGAAACTCCCTCAGGATGACACTAACTCCCGACCTCTCCGCATCGGTGTTCCCAAAGAATACTTCGTAGAAGGAATGGATAAAGAAGTACGTGCGCGTATTGAGGAGGCGATTTTCGTTCTCAAAGAAAACGGTGTAGAAATTATTGAGCTTTCCATTCCTGCTACTGAATACGCGCTTCCGGTGTACTACATTTTGCAACCTGCAGAGGCCGCATCAAATCTTGCCCGCTATGATGGTATGCGCTACGGAAAGCGTGCAGAAGGTGGCCTTGATGAGTCGTACATTGCAGCACGGAGCGCCGGTTTTGGAATTGAATCAAAGCGTCGTATTATGATGGGATCATTTATTCTTTCGGCGGGCTACATCGACGCCTTTTATAAAAAAGCGCTCGCGGTGCGAAAGATTTTGTGTGACCAGTACGATAATGCAGTAAAACAGGTTGATGTGTTGTTGTGTGCGACATCACCTTTTGTTGCGTGGAATATTGGAGAAAAGTTTAATGACCCTATAGCAATGTATTTAGCGGATGTTCTTACTGTAACAACGAGCATTGTGGGAGCTCCGGGTATTTCGGTTCCTTGTGGTTTAGCTCACGGCCTGCCGGTAGGACTGCAGTTTATGGGAAGACGGGGAGATGACATGGGCGTACTCAAAGCAGCTCAGTTGTATACTTCGCTTGCGCCATTTACGCACAAGCCAGTACATGGAAAATCCACTTAACTTTTTCACGACACTTGTTTCGTCGGAGAATATCGGCATTTTTTCTGATATTCGCATATTCTTTGCGGTTGGTATTGCGTTATTTTTAGTGCTGATTATTTTTGCGGTAGGAAAGCGTTCATCGGGAGGATTAAATACGCAAGATCGTGAACGTATCTCGCGCGCATGGCGCGAAGTCACGAAAGATATTCAGCATCACGAGTCTCACTGGAGAAATGCGATTATTCGTGCAGACGCAGTGCTTGACTTAGCATTACGCACACGAAGGTTTTCTGGTGAAACTATGGCGCAACGCATGAATCGTGCTGCACGAAAATATCCTGCCGTTGAAGATGCGTTCAAAGCGCATAGATTACGCAACGAACTTGCGCATAACCCTATGCGTGGCATAACCGAAAAAGAAACCCGCTGGGCGTTGCAGATTTTTGAACGCGCGCTTCGTTCACTGGGGATGTAGTCTTAAAACAGATGCAATATATGAACTCCTTCTCCATGGTTCCTTACAAAATATTCGGTGACATCGAGACTTTTTCGATTCGCTATATGTCGAACGGTCATTGGGTGAATGGATTTGTTGCAATGCCGAAGGGACAGGAAGAAACGTTGCCGTGCATTATTTTTAATCGGGGAGGGTCATTTGATTTTGGATTGATTGACGATAAAACTCTTGAGAATCGTATTGCACGTATTGCTTCATGGGGCTATGTAGTGATTGCATCACAATATTCTGGTAATGGGGGAAGTGAAGGGCAAGAGGAATTTGGCGGAGCCGATGTTGAGGATGTTCTTTGTTTGAAGGAATACCTTGAACAAATACCACTGGCAGATGCTACGCGAATCGGCATGATTGGCGGGTCGCGTGGTGGACAGATGACGTATCAATCTCTTGCTCGAGTAGATTGGATTAAGGCAGCAGTAAGTATTGCGGGGCAAACGAATCTCGATCGACAAACAGTTTTACGTCCAGAAATGATTAAGGTGTTTGAGCGAGCCTTCGGGAATACGGCAGAAGGTCGCGCAGAACGTAGCGCAATAAACTTTGCTGAAAAGTTTTGCAAAACAACGCCATTACTTATTTTTCACGGTACAGCCGATTGGCGTGTGAGTCCAAAAGATTCCTTAGAATTGGCAAATAAATTACTTGATGTGTACGTTCCTCATCGTCTCGTACTGTTTGAAGGGGGAGATCATGGACTCACCGAACATCGTAAGGAAGAATGGGATATGATCCGCGATTGGTTTGAACGTTTTGTTAAAAATGAAGGAGCTTTGCCAAATTTGGAACCGCATGGCGCGTAGAAACGGCGGAATATCTTCCGGCCCGTGAGGTGATTTCGGGTTATAGGGTTGTGATGAGACGGGGATAGAGGGGATTATGAAGTGATTCTGGTAGGGGGTTGGAAAAGGAACTTCTGAAGAGAGGATACCTGATGGGATATGATTTTAGGCAAAGATTAAAGTTACTAAAATGTAAAAAACTCTTTACATTAGATGTAAAGAGTTTTTTACATTTTGAGATTCGCGATGAGAACAAAAAAATGAAAGGGTACGAGGCTTAACGGATATTGTATCTTTTTTCAAAAACAGCACGTAAGTATACTTGTCATTTTCGGTTTTACGACGCAGTTTTTATTGGCACTTTGAAAAATAGTGTCAAAAACTTTTACGTCGTTTTTTCTGGTGTAAAAAAGAGAGAGTGGGAGATCCCTCCTGGCGTCGGGATGACAAAAACAAGACAATACTCAACCTCTCACAACAGACAGTGCGCCATTCACTGCGCCTCCTCCCAACCCCCTAAAAGAATCACTTCACTTCAGACCCTCAATTCTCAATTCTTAATCCTTCCCTTTAATTCTTCCCTCACTTTCCGTTCTGCTATCCTATTCCCATGCTCCCATACTTTTCCCTCACTTCACTATCCCTCGGCCCCATAACCCTTCACGTCTGGGGTTTGCTTGTCGCACTCGGATTTCTCGTAGGAACATTGATGGCAGGGTGGATGGCGAAACGAAGGGGTTTAAAGACCGAAGTTATTTATGACATCGCTCCATGGCTCGCAATCGCAGGAATGGTGGGTGGAAGATTAGGGCACGTACTTTTTTACGAGCCCGCATACTTTTTGCAGAACCCTCTCGAGATTTTTGCTATTTGGCACGGAGGCCTTTCGGTCTACGGAGGAATATTCGCATGTATCGCAGTTGGTCTTTTGTATCTTCGTCATAAGAAAGTTGATGTATTTGCGTATAGTGACGTGTTGATATTCGGTCTGCCGTTCGGGAAGATTTTTGGACGCATCGGTTGCTTTTTGATTCATGATCATCCCGGAACGCTCACAGATTTTGTGCTCGGTATAAAATATCCCGATGGAGAAGTTCGGCACGACCTAGGCCTGTATCTCGCAATGAATGCATTTGTTCTTTCGATCTTGTTCTTATGGCTGGCTCGCAAAGAACGTCCAACAGGAACATATATTGTCGTATTCGCGCTCTGGTACGGTGTAGCCAGATTCTTCCTAGATTTCTTGCGTGTCGTCGATGTCCGGTACTTTGGATTAACGCCCGGGCAGTATTTTTCGCTTATGCTGGTTGTTTTTGGCATAGCGATGGCGTTGTGGATAACAGATAGGGCAAAAAAGCGTAAAGGTCGCTAAAATGAGCCGTGATAATGCTTGTCTTTTTGTATGTCCGAGACTCCAAAAGGTTTTTTTGATGGAAACCCAAAAACCATGTTCACATTCGGTGTAGTATCAGGCATGGCCGCAATTCTTCTTTTTAATAGTTTTGCAGGTATTACCTACGGTGCAGGAACAGGATCTGGAGGAAGCTGGTTCGGAGGAAGCGATACTAATACTGCTGAAGTTGCTGCAGCCGCAAAGGTTGATGCTCCTGTAGTACAGGGAACGCTTGCAGAGGTAACCGATGCTGACCACGTGCGGGGCGATCTTGCAACGGCAAAGGTAGTGGTTCTCGAATACTCAGACTTCGAGTGTCCATTTTGTAGTCGCCATCACCCAACCCTCGTCGATATTTTCGACGATTACGGAAGTGATATCGCATGGGTATATCGCCATTTTCCACTCTCGTTCCATCCCGAAGCTGAGCCTTCGGCGCTTGCATCTGAGTGTGCAAACGAACAGGGAAAATTCTGGGAATATGCAGACGCCTTGTTTGAAAACCAGGATCAGTTGGGCACGGCGTACTATAAGTCTCTTGCAAAAGAACTCGGCATGAAGACCTCGCAGTTTGACGATTGTTTTGACACCGCAAAGTATCAAGACGTTGTTGACGCAGATATCGCTTCTGGTCGTGCAGCAGGGGTTTCCGGTACACCAGCAACATTTATCAATGGTGTCCTTGTTGCAGGATCGAACGGTTCATCGGTAGGCGCAGCCCCAAAGAGCACCTTCACCGCAATCATCGACGCGGCACTCGCAAAATAAAAAAAAATCCCCACACGGGGATTTTTTTATTCCCAAATTTTCCACCACGATTTCTTTTTCTCCTGTTCATTTCCTCGTGCCGCAAATCGATCTCTTTGCATCTCTTCAGTCACATAGAGCAACCATCCGCGAATGCGCTCAAGCTCTTTGTGAATATGGTTACCCTCGTACTCACCGTTATGCATGTGGTCCGCTCCTCCGTATGAAGCTTGTTTTTGGTCGAGATGCAGTGAAAGACTAATCATGTCTTCACGATCTTTAAGATAGAGGTGAAAGCGAGGATAGAAATCGGGGCCGAGACGACAGACAAAGCTTTCACTACCCGTTTTGGGATCACGAAAAGGGAAGTACCCGGCACGTCGCAGACCCTCAAGAGGATTTCCTACAAAAGTTTTTTGGATTTGAATATCCATATAGAAAGATGATAGCAGAGTTGTAATATCTCCGCTGGCAAATTACATGTGATAAATCTTCGCTGAATGTGCCAAAAGATCAGTATCGACTTCTTGAACGAACATCGTTTCTCGATAGTGATTCACGCGCTTCATTGTTCCCAGAACAGGCATAACTACTTGTGAATGACCAATGAGTGTATCGACTGATCCATCTTTATACTTCTGCACTCCCGCGGCGTTCGTGTACACAAGAACGGTATTTGTTTCCATTGCACGCGTTATGCAAAGTGCATCAAGCAAGCGCTCTTCTGAGAGCTTGTCTCGTTTAGGCATTGCATGAGGAATCTCTCGTGACCAGTAGCTCGGACAGTAAATAATTTCCGCACCTTGTTTTTTGATGCGTTCAAAAATCTCCGGGAAAAGCATGTCCCAACAAATAACAATTGCCGCTTTTCCAAAGGCTGTTTGGAAAACGGGCACTTCAGTTCCGGGTTTCAAAAACGTACGCTCAGAAGGGTAGAGGTGATTCTTTGCGTAGCTTCCAAGAATCTCACCTTTGGCATTGATGTAATGACTCATCGAAAGATCGCCTTCGGGATGACGCTCCATGCGTGTTCCGGTCACAATATCGATCTGATACTTCCTAGCCATTTCAATAAAGAACGTGCGTACAGCTCCGGTGGTGTCGATTTTCGAAAGATCGCCAAAAATAGAGCCCATAATGCAGTCCTCGGGAAATACGACGACATCAGCTTTTTTGTACGCAGCCCTCGCAATAAAACGCTCGATACGTTTCTGGTTCTCTGGGGGATTTTGATGAGCGATTTTGAACTGAATAACGGCAATACGGACTTTCATAGAATAGGCATAGTGAAGCTGGATTTTTGCGAAGATGCAATATATGCTTGCTCCATCGTATGCCAAAAACCCTCATTATTCATGATCGATTTCAGTTTCGGGGTGGTGCGGAGCGTTTGGTGTTGAATTTGGCAAGCATGCTCGATGCAGATATCGCAACAGAATTCTGGACCGACACCACCTATCCAAAATCCGAAGCGCCGCATAAGGTGTTTGTTCTTGATTCTGGCGAACCACGCATGATGGTTTTTCGATACTTCCGAGCACAATGGAACTTCTGGTGGAAAGCCGGCAAGCTCATAAAAGACTACGAAACGATTATTTTCTCAGGAAACAACTGTCTTGCAGCAGCATGGCGACCACTTAGAGGAAAGAAAATCGTGTACTACTGTCACACACCAGTTCGCTACGTCTACGATCTCTTTGAAGAGCGCCGCAATGCGGAGTTATCAGCGATTAAGCGAATCGTGTATTACGATTTGGGAAAGTGGTTTATTCGTGGATGCTACCGCATCGGCTTATCACGCATGAAAACCGTGGTAACAAACTCGCGAAATGTGCATGATCGGTTGCTTCACTTTTGCAAAAAAGAATCGCACATCATTCATCCGCCTATTGATACAGAAAAGTTCACCTGGCAGGGTCAGGGTGGTTACTATTTGTCTTTCGCACGTCTCGATAGTCTCAAACGTGTGACCGATGTAGTGCGTGCGTTCCAGCAGATGGCTGATAAGAAGCTTGTCGTTGCTTCCGGCGGGGAAGATGCCGAGCGTGTCGCAGAGCTTGCAAAAGGGTTTGAAAATATTCAGCTTGTAGGGTGGGTTGATGATGTGCAGCTCAAAGATCTTGTAGGAAATTGCATCGCGAATATTTACATTCCTGTTGATGAAGATTTTGGCATGACGGCAGTTGAGGGAATGTCTGCCGGCAAGCCGTGCATTGGAGTTGATGACGGGGGATTGCGAGAAACAATTATTCCAGACAAGACGGGAGTTTTGATTCCTACAAAGTATCGCGTAGAAGATCTTGTGGAGGCGGTGAAGGGCATGACGCCCGAACGAGCGCTGGCCATGAGGAATGATTGTGAGCAACAAGCTCAGCGTTTTTCCCTCGAGCGATTTGCAGAAGAGATGAAGGATGTGATTGCGTCACCTCGTCATGCCGGACACCGATCCGGCATCCAGCGCAATTCAGAATACGCTGGACCCCGGCTCGCCCGTTGGGCTATGCTCGAAGGGGTCAAGCCCGGGGTGACGAAACACATCGCCATC
>ERZ1292633.3713-Hain-H41-02um-R1-3713-length-14656-cov-33_pt1 | contig 14656 bp, 12 predicted proteins | sample MGYA00564406_ERZ1292633 | MGnify/ENA primary metagenome ERZ1292633 (study PRJEB36523, sample SAMEA6512639) | groundwater metagenome | collected 2019-01-08 | study: AquaDiva: Metagenomics assemblies of 32 groundwater samples
CCCTTCAGTTGAGATACTTACAGACATTGACGGAGATAGCAGTAGAGAAGAATTCGACTATACTCTTCCCCCTGCCTATGGACATGTTAAAACCGTTTTTAAACCTTGGGGAAAAGAAGTGAATGAAGGCTCTGGCAAGGTCTTTTTTCCCCTTCCTGATATTTACTTTTGTCATGAGCACCTTTTCTGAGGCATACCTCCCTGAAAGAAGGAGAGACCAGTTCAAGGGGACTCCAGGGTACTATATAGCCCCGATCCCCTATCGCCTCACAGGTATAGGAGAGGGGGTCATCCTTCTTGGCGCCGCCCTGAACATAATGGATACCAATACAGATGCATACGGATTTGCTTTTACAGGGGACCTTGAGGGGTTCGGCGCCGGAGTGCTGGATATCCACCTGATCCCTGAGACTCTGATCCTGGGTGCAACTACAGAACGGATAAACAGGGCAACTCTGACAAGCTACACAAAACGCGGGATGGACACGGACAAGAACGATTACACCCTGATAGAGCTTGGGGATATCGAGTTTAACTTAGCCAGGCTGACAGCCACATTCTTTGACCGCAGGTTTGAGATCTACGGGATGGGATACGAAGTCTCGTCAGCGCTTAAGAATATCCGTGAGCCGGACGGCGCGATCATCGTAGATGTCCAAGACCCCAAAAGAGAAACAGGGCAAAACACCTCTATAGGGACCCGTCTTGATCTGACAGACGATTATCAGGACCCGCGAAAAGGGGTCCGTCTGGACATTAGTAGTGCTTGGTCTCCCCCCAAAAGCTCCAGCTCCCCCGATTATTACATCATGGATTATAACGCCACTGCCTTTATCCCGATGGGGAAGAGAAGCACTTGGGCCTTCAACTACTTCCGCTCCGATGCCTATGTGATGAGAACCGGAGAGACAGACAGGACAAAGATTGACGAGGAACTGGGCTTGGATTGCGGGACTATTGTCGATCCGGTTGACCAGAAAAGGTGCAATCAGTTTATTGATAATACGATTGCAGCAAACACCTACGGGACTGTCGGCTCTCTCGGCGGGACAAGCCGCCTCAGGTCTTATTCCCACGACAGGTACAGCGGGGCACACTCCCTTTTTTACGGAACGGAGTTCAGATGGAATATAACCGAAGAATCCGCTCCGTTTAATATCATCATAATGAAGGATGTCCGCACAGCCCTTCAACTGGCCTATTTCTATGAGACAGGAAGCATAGTTGACAAGCTCGAGGAACTTGGCGGCATCATGCGGTCATCATACGGCGCAGGTTTCAGGATAGTTACTGCATCAGGGCTTGTATTCAGGGCCGATGTGGCCAACGGAAGCGAGGGTGTTGAAACAACCATGATCATCGGTTATCCGTGGGAGATATTTTAGTTGTGCCTACATTCCCTCCTGAACTCAATTACCTTCTGGACTTGTTTCTTATTTTCATGTAATTTACCCAATCATGATAGACCTCCATATCCATACCAGCGCCAGCTCTGACGGTCAGCACACGCCGAGAGAGATATTCGAAATGGCAAAAAAGATCGGCCTTGAGGCCATAGCTTTTGCAGACCACAACACCGTGGCCGCCCTGGATGAGGGTTTTGAGCTGTCTAAGGAGTTTGGGATGGAGTTCATCCCGGCCATAGAAATAAATACAATATACGATGAGCTTGACCTGCACCTCCTGGCCTATTTCATTGACTACAGGGAACCTGAATTCAGGACATGGCTTGATGAGATAAACCAGGAGAAGATTGAGCAGGGGTTTAAGAGGTTTGAAAAGCTCAAAGAACTAGGTTTTGTATTAGATATTGAAGATGTCGAAAAGATCTCAAAGGGGATGATACCTAGCGGAGCTACATTCCTGAAGGCCATCCTGAGCAGGAAAGAGAATAGCAACAATCCAAGGCTTAAACCTTATGTAGACGGGGACAGGTCTGATTCCCCATCTTTGAACTTCTACCTCGACTACCTCAGGGGCGGGAAACCTGCTTATATCCCCCTGGCAGTATGTGACACGGTTACCAGCATTAAAAAGGTGAAGAGCTTCGGCGGTGTGCCTGTACTGGCCCACCCATCCGATACGCCCCCTGGTGTGATCGAACTATTGATAAAGGAAGGGCTTGCAGGGCTTGAGGTATACTCCAGCCGTCATACAGATGAGGAGATCAGCTACTATCTGGAGGTTGTCAAAAGGCATCAAATCCTTTACACCGCCGGATCTGACTTCCACGGGAAACTTATAAAGCCAAATGTGGAACTGGCATGCATTGAAGGGAATAGCTACGAGATCATAGAAAAACTAAAGGAATATAAGAAAACCATGAAAAGCAAGGCTTAATCCGCGGATTACACAGATTTTAAACCTTCGCTTAGAAGCGCCTATTTTTGGTAATCTGCGAAATCTGCGTAATCTGTGGATATATATCCTTCTCTTCGCCTATGTACAGCGAAAAACAGTTTACAACCCATATATTTTTAAGTATACTTTGCCCTCAAAATGAAAATGCAGGAGGTCTTGATGGCTACTATTATTGATGGAAAGGCTATTTCTCAAAAGATAAGGTCAGAGGTAAAGGCGGCAACTGAAATACTTATTAAGGAAAAGGGCGTAACCCCGGGCCTGGCCGTTGTGCTTGTGGGCGACAACCCTGCATCTAAGGTATATGTCGGAAGCAAGGAGAAGGCCTGTGTAGAGATGGGGTTCTACTCTGAGAAACATGTCCTCCCTGTCACTGCAAGCCAGGATGAGCTTCTTAAACTTATTGACAAACTTAACAAGGACAAAAATATCCATGGGATCCTTGTGCAACTCCCTCTGCCAAAGCAGATAAACGAGGATTTAGTCCTTGAGGCCATATCCCCGGGAAAGGACGTTGACGGGTTCCACCCGTATAACGTAGGAAGGCTTGCAGTAGGGAAGCCCCTCTTCCAGCCCTGCACGCCGTATGGTATGATGAAGATGCTTGAATATTCCAATATCAGCGTTGAAGGCAAACATGCAGTGATAATCGGACGCAGCAACATTGTCGGCAAGCCTATAGCCCTTATGCTTTTACAGAAAAGCGCCACAGTAACCATATGTCATTCAAAGACAAAAGACCTGAAAGCGGAAGTGAAGAGGGCGGATATCGTTGTAGCAGCCATTGGTAAACCTGAATTTGTAACAGGGGATATGCTGAAAGAAGGTGCTGTAGTCCTCGACGTTGGAATCAACAGGCTTGAAAGCGGAAAGCTTGTAGGTGACGTGGATTTTGCATCCGCCGAGAAGGTCGCCTCAGCCATTACCCCTGTCCCAGGCGGAGTAGGTCCCATGACCATTGCAATGCTAATGTACAACACCCTGGAGTCTGCGAAGAGGGTTTAGACGACTCCGTTCCCCTTGTTGTTTACCGCCCATACGACCTTCCAGAGGTCTATCTTATTCAATTTGTACTGCTCCCTGACATCCAGGTCCGTATCTCTTATCAGTCTCTCAAGAGAGAGGTCTGTCCTCCAACCTATCTTCTTTGTAACCGGGCTTATAAGTTTGTCAAACTGAGCTATAACCTTATTTGAGCTTTGAAAGTGGTTTACAAGAACGATGTTCCCTTTCTTCTTACATACCCTCTTCATCTCTGCTATGACCTTTACGGGATCAGGTACCACACTGATCACGTGGGTGGAAATGACATGATCAAAGGAGTCATCCCCGAAGGCCAGGTTTGAGGCATCCATCTCTATAAGAGTCACATTCTTGATGCCGAACTTGTCAAGCTTCTTTCTTGCCTCCTTCAGCATACCGGAAGAAAGGTCTATACCCGTTACATTGCAGAAGTCTGGAAAAAGAGGTAAAGACAGACCAGTTCCGACGCCTACATCCAGTATCCTGTCGCCTGGTTTTATATGCATCGTCTCAATTGCGTGCTTTATCCTTGGATAGAAAAAGCCCTTGAATATAAAGTCATAGGCCCCTGAGTACCCGCCGTATATTTTCTTGATCTCCTCAGTCTGCAATGCCATCCATGCGCTCCTTAAGTTATTAACCGGTTGAATATTAATCTATTTTGCTTCTCTAAGCAAGCGTATTATACCAAGTTGCTTTCATGCCATTACTGAAAGCTTACTTGGTACTTATACCCGGATGGGTATTATTCCCATATCCTTACATCCTTAAGCTTTAACTGAATGCTCTTCCCGCCATTCCAGAGATTAATCTGAGGAATGAACGCAGTATCGAGATTTATACCAGGAGAGAGATTGAGGTTCCCCATCCCAAATCCAATGGCGTCCCTGACTGTACGTCCCTGCTTGACCCTCATCTTCAGGTGATTGTTCCCGACAACCTTGCAGTCAGCTATACCAAGACCAGTAGAACAAAGCAGGGGCTCCGGGTTGGCCTCGCCAAATGGGGCCAGGTTATCAAGTTCATTTATGAGGGCCTCGGTGACCTCATTGAGGTCCATGGCAGCATCTATATCCATCTCAGGGAGCATGTCCTCATCAGACAGTTTGCCTGATGCCACTCTTTCAAAGGCATCCCTGAACTTCTCAATATTTTCTTCATTTATCGAAAGGCCGGCCGCATAATCATGCCCGCCAAACTCATTAAGGAGATGGGAGCACTCCTTTAACCCTTCATACAGCATAAACGAGTGTATGCTCCTTGCCGAACCCTTCCCTACCCCGTCCTTAATGGCAATCATAACGGTAGGACGGTAATACTTCTCGGCTATCCTCGATGCCACTATCCCTATCACTCCAGGATGCCAGCTCTCAGAGGCAAGGACGATCGACTTCCTGTCGGAAATAAGGCCGGACTCAACCATCCCTGTAGCCTCTCTTAAAATCACCTCTTCCAGGCCCTGCCTCTCTTTATTCCCATCGTCAAGGAGCTTTGCAATCGAAGCCGCCTCATCGTAACTTTCAGACGTCAGAAGCCTTACCCCGTCCACACCCTTCCCAACCCTTCCGGCAGCATTGATCCTCGGGGCAAGCCTGTACCCGACCATCCCAGCATTTATAGGAACATCATTAAGCCCACTGACCTCCTTAAGGGCTATTATTCCCGGTTTTGTTGAAGCTGTCAGTTCCATCAGGCCATATTTGACAAATATCCTGTTTTCATCCACCAGCGGGACCACATCAGCTATGGTTCCCAGGGCAACGAGGTCCAGGTACTCCTTGAGATTCGGGACCTCTTTTTCTTTCCAGAAACCCTCATCCCGAAGAGAAGCCCTTAAGGCAATTATAAAGTTAAAGGCAACACCGACACCGGCAAGGTTTTTAAAGGGGAATGGGCAGCCTGATTGTTTGGGATTGATAATGGCATAAGCAGGAGGTAGGTAATCAGGAACCTCGTGATGGTCTGTGACGATCACATCCATTCCCAACTCCTTAGCCAGTTTCAACTCGGCGTGATCTGATATCCCGCAGTCAACAGTAATAAGGAGCGTAACCCCTCTTTCGGCGAGCTTGCTTATTGCATCAGCATTGAGCCCATACCCTTCGGCAATCCTTTCAGGGATGTAATATGAGACATTGGCGCCTGCCGACTTCAAGAACATTAACAGTATCGAGGTGGAGGTTATCCCGTCCACGTCGTAATCGCCATATATGGCTATCTTTTCCTTATTATGGAGGGCTTTCAGAACTCTTTCTACGCCTTCTTTCATACCTTTCATCCCAAGGGGTGAGCGGATATCTGAAAGGGTTGATGAAAGAAACCTCTCAGCCTGTTGAATGTCTGAGATTCCCCGATTAATAAGGAGTTGACTGGTAATAGTAGATATGTTGAGGGATGCAGCGAGGGTCTTTTGGAGCACAAGCTCTGGCTCCCTGACCCTCCACCGTTTTTTGCTCTGATAGCGAAGAGAAGCGGTCATTATTTAATCAACTTTCCACCTTTAGTCTTCCATACAATAAGGATAGGGCTTGCAACGTAGATAGATGAGTATGAGCCTACAACCAGTCCGATAAGGAGGGCAAGGGAAAAGTCATGGAGCACCTCCCCGCCGAAGAAGAATATTGAAGCAGATGCTATGAACATGGTCAGGACGGTTATTATGCTCCTCGACAGCACCTCGTTTACACTCCTGTTTATTATAGCTTCCAGTGCTCCCTTGGCCTTAGACCTCAGATTCTCCCTTATCCTGTCAAAGATAACCACCGTATCTGTGAGGGAATACCCTGCAATGGTAAGGAGCGCCGTAATAATAAGGAGGGTTATCTCCGTGTTAAGTATATAAAGCACACCAAGAACAGCCAGTACGTCATGGAATGTGGCAATAGTGGCAGCGACGCCGAACTTGAACTCAAACCTCCAGGCAATATATATGACTATTGCCAGCATGGATATGATTACTGCAACGAGGGCGTCCTTTTGCAGGGACTGACCAACTGTAGGTCCTATCTCTGTGCTGCTTTCAACAACAAACTTGTTAGCTGAAAACTCCTTTGTGAAGACTTCCACTACCCTGTCAGCTACCTTCCCCAAGGGGATGTCAGACTTCTTGACCCTTATGAGGAGCTTGTTCCCCTCAGCAAACTGCTGGAGATCAGCCTGAAGCCCATTGCTTTCAAGGGTCTTCCTCGCCTGATCTATCACCACAGGCCCCTCAAACTTCAGCTGAACCGAAGTCCCGCCTGCAAAGTCCACACCCATATTGGCCTTTCCCAGGCCTATCATGACTATGGCAATAATACCTAAAAGGCATAACACCCCTGAAAATGCAAAGGCATAATTCCTCTTCCCTGTAAAATCGATATCCGTCTTTCCAATTAATTCCATCTGTAACCTCCTAATGTCGGGAACAGTCCCGATTCTACGGCAACCACCCCGCACTTCGTGCTCCCCTCCTTATTAAGGAGGGGAATTAAAGGGGTGGTTAAATCCTGGGACAGTCTCCTTGTCTGTTTACAATTTCAGCGTCTTCAACCCGCCTCTCTTGATCATGAAGTCATAAACAACCTTAGTCCCTATAATGGCGGTAAACAGGTTTATTATCACACCGAGGCTCAGAGATACGGCAAAACCTTTTATCGGGCCTGTCCCGAACTGGAAGAGGACAACAGCAGTGATAAGGGTTGTTATGTGAGAATCCATAACCGTCGAGAAGGCCTTGTCGTAACCGGCATCTATGGCCGACCTGACAGTCTTTCCTATCTTCAACTCCTCCCTGATCCTTTCGAGGATAAGGACGTTGGAATCAACCGACATACCAATGGTAAGTATTATGCCTGCTATACCCGGCAGGGTCAGCGTAGCCCCAAGTACCGCCAGCGCCCCCATAAGGAAGAGGACGTTGAGAATAAGGGCGAAGTCCGCAATAACTCCGGAGAGCCTGTAGTACACTAACATGAAAATAACCACCAGGATTGCACCCAGAAGCGCAGCCTTTATACCTTTCTCAATAGAATCCTGCCCAAGTGTCGGCCCGACAGTAAGGTTTTGAAGTATCTTTACCGGAGCCGGAAGCGCACCGGCGCGAAGCGCAATAGCCAGGTCGGTTGCCTCTTCCAGCGTATATGTGCCGGATATCTGTGCCCTGCCGCCGCTTATCCTCTCCTGGATCACCGGCGCCGAATAGACTGTGCCATCCAGAACTATCGCCATCCTCTTTTTCACGTTCTCGGCGGTTATCTGGTCAAACATCCTCGAACCCCTTGAATCAAATGTAATGGAGACATACGGCTTGTTGTACTGGCTGTCTATCGCAACCCTTGCATCGGAGATGACGTCCCCGGACAATACAGTCTTCTTCTTTAGGACAATGGGAGTTGTAGTCACCCTCCCTGTCGCGTTATCTATATTCTTTTCGTACAATACTTCGGAGCCTTCGGGTATATTCCCCTTGAGTGCCTCATCCACAGAGGCTTTTTCGTCAACAAGTTTAAACTCAAGAAGGGCCGTCTTACCAATAAGTTCAAGCGCCCTCTTTGGGTCCTTGACACCAGGGAGCTGCACGATTATCTCATACCTCCCCTGTCTCAGAATAACAGGCTCCGAAACACCGAACTGGTCTATCCTGTTCCTTAATGTCTCGACCCCCTGCCTGACCGCAAAATCCTCAATGGCACCCACCTCTTTTTTGGTAATACCCGCGGTTATTTCTATGTTCCCCTCCGAACCTATCGGAGATGAGGCATCGAGATACGGGAAATCATCTTTGAGGAGCTTTAAGGCCGAATCCGCACTCTGGGAAGTCGGAACCTTGACCGATACCCCTCTGCTTCCGCTTCTCTCAACTGAAATAAAGGGCATATCCTTTTTCTTAAGCGCATCCTTAATGTCGCCTGCATACCTATCGAGAGTGTTCTCAATAGCCTTTTCCGTCTCCACGGCAAGGACAAGGTGCATCCCCCCCTGCAGGTCCAGACCAAGGCGCAGCTTTTCCTGCGGCAGTACACCCTTCCACCATCCAGGGAGCGTCCCAACCAGAGTCGGGGTCAGAAAGACTATTGACAGGAGGGTAAATAAGATTATAAGTGCCACCCTCCACTTTATACTATTGCCCATTAAACTCTCCTTTAATTTAGAATATAGAGTCCAGGAGCCAGAATCCAGGAGCCAGAAGTCCCAAATAGAACATTGTTATTCTGTGTTCTGTATTCTGTATTCTGAATTCAGTCTTTCTTTACATCGGAAATGCTGCTCTTCTCAACCTTGACCTTAACATCCTTTGCAATCTCCAGGGTCAAAATCGTCTCTGTCAGCCCGGCTATCTTGCCGTGAAGACCTCCGGATGTCACAACATTGTCGCCCACTTTCAGAGAATCCAGCATACTCTTATGTGTCTTAAGCTGTTTCTGCTGCGGCCTTATAAGCAGAAAATAAAAGATGGCAAATATGACTATAAGTGGTATGAAACCGGCGAATGCCCCCACTCCCCCTCCTTGCGCCCCACCCATACCCATCGCATTAGCTATTCCTTCCAAGACTGCCTCCTTAAAGTTAATAAAATATTTTAATGGGTTAATCTAATCGTTTTTTGTCCAGATTTCAAGATAAAAATAGGGTGGCATTATATAATTGAGATTTCTGTTTGTCCAGGGGAACTAATCCTCGGTAATCTCTGCTGCCTGCCTGTTGCTGTAAAACTCCTTATAAAACCCCTCGAACCGGCCTTCTGCTAAGGCGGCTCGGACGCCTTTCATGAGGTTCAGGTAATAATAGAGGTTATGAATGGTATTCAGCCGGGATGAAAGGATCTCCTTGGCCATGTAAAGGTGTCTGAGATATGCCCTGCTGAAATGCTTGCAGGTATAGCAGCCGCATTCTGGATCTATGGGAGAGCTGTCCCTTATATACCTTGAATGCTTTATCTGGATAACCCCGAAGGTGGTAAAAAGCATGCCGTTCCTGGCGTTGCGAGTCGGGATGACGCAGTCGAACATGTCTATCCCGCGCCTGACTCCCTCAAGCAGGTCTTCGGGAAGGCCAACTCCCATAAGATACCTGGGCCTATCCTCCGGGAGATGCGGCGCAGAGACCTCTATCATCTCATGCATTTCATCTTTACTCTCCCCTACTGAGAGCCCTCCAAGGGCATAACCGTCAAACTCTATATTTACAGTCTCCCTGGCAGATACCTCCCTGAGCTCCTTAAACATGCTCCCCTGGACTATGCCGAAAAGGGCCTGCCCATCCTCACCATTAGGGCGAGGGCGCAGTTGATGCTCCCTGCACCTCTTTCCCCACCTCAGAGTCCTCTCCATGGAAGACTTTGCATAGTCAAAGGTTGCGGGATAAGGGGTACATTCGTCCAGTATCATCATGATGTCGGAACCGAGGGCCTCCTGTATCTCTATTGCGCTTTCCGGAGTCAGTGTATGCTTTGCGCCGTCTATGTGGGACTGGAAATAGACTCCGTCCTCCGTTATCTTTCTCAAGTCTCCAAGGCTGAACACCTGGAATCCGCCGCTGTCGGTAAGGATAGGGCCGTCCCAGGCCATGAACTTGTGAAGACCGCCAAGCTCGCGGATTATCTCGTGTCCAGGCCTTAGCATAAGGTGGTAGGTATTCCCGAGGATTATTTCAGCCCCAAGGTCCTTAACCTCGTGTGGCGTCATGGCCTTGACTGTCGCAACGGTGCCTACCGGCATGAAGACAGGGGTATTTACAATACCATGCCTGGTATAAAACCGCCCAAGCCTGGCATTGGAAGAGGTATCTTTTTTCAGGAGTTCAAATTTAAAGCTCAATTCACAACCTTTTGACACTGATTACCGAAAGTAGGCGCTTCTAAGCGACACTGATTTTATATGATTTTCACAGAGTGATAAATTAGTAACTCAGTGTAAATCATATTTTTTCTGTGTCTTTCTGTGTCTAATAAATTTAAATGATAATCATTGCATCGCCGTAGCTGTAAAACCTGTATTTCTGTTCAATTGCCTCTCTGTAAGCCTTAAATATAAGATCCTTGCCGGCAAATGCAGAGACCAGCATGAGGAGAGTAGATTTAGGAAGGTGAAAGTTGGTTATTAGGGCATCTACAACCTTGAAGGTATATCCTGGATAGATGAAAATCGAAGTCCTGCCCTTTCCAGCTATCACAATGCCTTTTTCATCAGACCCAGCCTCCAAAGTCCGCATGGATGTTGATCCAACGGCTATCACCCTTCGACCTTCAGTCTTTGCCCTGTTTATCATTTCCGCAGAAGCGGAAGGGATCTCATACCTTTCGGGAAGCATCCCGTGGTCCTCAATATTCTCAACCCTGACAGGAAGAAAGGTCCCAGGTCCGACATGAAGGGTTACAGGGGCAATATCGACCCCCTTCTCTTTTATCTTTTGAATAAGGGCGTCAGTGAAGTGAAGGCCGGCAGTGGGAGCAGCCACAGCCCCTTTTTTATCTGCAAAGACCGTCTGATATCTTCCCCTGTCTATTGTGGATTCATCCTTCATCCTTCCGCCTTCATCCTTTTCCCGTCTTATGTACGGCGGTAGAGGAACCTGCCCGATCTCTTCCAAAACCTCTTCCAAATCCCTGTCGGTATGAAATCTTATCTTAAACCTGCCATCCCCAACCTCCTCCAACACCTCGCCCTTCAGATTATCATTGAACTGGATAAACACTCCGGGCCTTATCCTCTTCCCACCGACAAGGCACTCCCAAACATCTTCTGCCCCATTATCCCTTTCTAATAGAAATATCTCGGCCTTTCCGCCGGTGCCCTTTTTCCCGACAAGCCTTGCAGGGATTACCCTGGTGTCATTGATAACAAGAAGGTCTCCGGACTTAAGGTAATCTATTATTTCAAAGAAGAGGCGGTGTTCAATCATCCCGCCTTCTCTATTCACCACCATAAGCCTGGAATGGTCTCGATTCTCGCATGGTTCCTGGGCTATCAACTCTTCGGGAAGGGTAAAGCCAAAATCATTAATATTCATTTATGAGCCATTCATCCTCTTGATTGTGACACCGGGGTAATACCACTTAAGAATATCTTTGTAGCTCTTCCCTTCCTCCGCCATCCCCTTAGCCCCCCACTGGCACATGCCAACCCCGTGCCCGCCTCCGCTTCCGGCTAAGTAGACCGAATCCCCCTTAATCTTTATAGTAAAATCAGTGCTTCTAAGGTTTTCAAATCCAAGGGCCTCCCTGAAATCCTTGCCCGGTAATTCAAAAGACCCGTTGCTGTGCCTGACTGATATGCTGGTAACCCTTCCTGTACGAGATCTCTTAAGAATTGAAACCGAGTTTATCTCTCCTATCCCGCCATTAAACCTCATAAGCCTGTCTCTCAAACCATTCAGATCTATCACATACTGCCAGAAGTAGTTAGGGGCCTCTGTACAGTGAGGGTCTTTTATACTCTTAAGATACGGTATCTCCTTTCCCCAGACCTCCAGAGCATCCTCAGTCTTTCCCCCGCAGGAAGAATGATAAAGGGCCTGGATCATCTCGCCATTATAATAAGCTACCTCTCCCTCAGTCTCTTTCACTGCCTGGCGGGCAAGTTCATCCTCGCTGTCCATCCCGCCGTAAACCTGACTTGTAACCGTTGACTCCAGATCGTACGTTGGATACTTCCTGTTCTTTTTCTGATAAAGGGCGTAAGTCCTGGCAACCACAGCCTGGGCCTTTACTGCCTCCATGGGCCATTTTGATGATATCTCCTGGTTTATGAGGCCAACCAGATAGTCTTCCAGTTTAAGCTCATTTATCAGGAGTAGACTGGATTTATCCATTACTATCTCTATCTTCCCACGATAACGCTTCCCTTTTACCTTAATCCCGGACTCTTTAGATTCTATCTTTAGGGATGAATACGATCTCCCGTTAACAACTATTCCATCTCTCCCGGCCCTTGCCTCAATGCCATCATTGCTCTGGATAGATACATTATCACTGCCATTTATCCCGGTTATTGCAATCCCCTCTCCCCCAACGCTAACCGCAGCCCCTCTGGATATCGCAACCCTAACGGTCTCCTGAGATTCCCAGGCAAAGGAAGGGCAAGGAAAAAATGCAAAATGCAAAATGCAAAATGCAAAATTGAGGTACCATAATTTTGATATTTGTTTTTTGGTTCTTAATCTATTCACCGCTGACCATTAACTCGGATATTAATAATGATGGTGCGCCTATCTTACCGAAGAACCTCAGGTCATTGCCGAGAGCGGTCACGCTCTTAAGTATATCTATGATATTGCCGGCTATGGCGACCCCTTTAACAGGATAGGCCTTTTTACCGTTTTCTATCCAGATCCCTGATGCGCCTATGGAAAAATCACCCGATACAGGATTTGCAGTATGCATACCCATTACCTCCGTCACAAAAAGCCCTGTTCCAGCCTCACTCAAAAGAAATTCCATACTAAAAGTACCCTTTTCTATATAAAGGTTTGTGAGACCGCAGGACGGCGGGGCCTTGATCCCAGGCCTTACAGCATTTCCGGTTGACTTGACCTTGTCCTTTGTCGCAGTGTAGGTGTCATATAGGTAACCTTTAAGCACACCGGACTGAATCAGTGGCGTCCTCTGTCTCGGCACACCTTCTCCATCCACTGGAGCTGTCCCAAGTCCACCTGGATAAAGGCCATCGTCAAAGACATTTAAGATTGCCGAACCAACGGATACTCCGATCTTACCGGCAAACAAAGACTTCCCTTTCTGGACCGAATCGGCAATGAAAGATGAGGCGATAACGCCTAAAAAATCAGTAGCAACGCTGTTTTCAAGGACAACAGGACACCTTACAGTCTTTATCCGCCTTCCTCCCAGCAATCGAACGGCATTCTCCCCTGCCCTCTTCCCTATAAGTTTCACATCAAGACCGTCATAGAATCTGGCTGACTCAAAGTCCGAACCCATTTCAGACTCTGCACCCTCCTCGGCCAGGGCAGATACACTTGCGGAGCAGAATGTACCTTTGTGGCTGACATCGAGACCTCTGGAACTCACAATAGCTACACTATATTCAGACTCCGAATATGCCGCCTTTCTTACCCTTTTAATCCTACTGTCAAAAGAAAGGGCCGCGTCCTCAAGGGCCTTTGCCCTTTCGATCTTTTCCTCTTCAGGGATATCCTTCATCCTTGCATCGTATACTGATACAGTAGGGATCGAAGCAGCAGACTCAGGCAATATCCTGAACTCATCAGGGGTGACATGACTGGAGCCCATGGCTGCATCTCCCACCATCCGCTTTACTGCGTCATTACTAAAATCGGTACAGTAAGAAAACCCCTGCCTGCCGTCACTGAAGACCCTTAATGATGCCCCTGTAGTTTCTGAGGCCTCAAAGGAATCAATCTTACCCCCTTTGGATTCAATGGAGAGAGAGCGGTCTAAGTTTATATATATCTCGAACTCCTTTATCCCTTCACTCTTGACCTCGTTAAGGATAAGGTTTTTAATCTTGTTTATTTCCATAATTACCTCAGCTTACTTTAGAATATTTTTCTTCTAATGGGAAACCCTTTGTTAGGCTTCTAAAACAACGTCCCTTTTATCCGCTCCCTTGTCAGCTTTGAAAACTCCAGTATTTCCTTCATTGACGCCCCTCTATCCTTCATGGAATAAAATGTAGTCTCACCGAGCAGGGCATACTTCCATTCAGCGTTCATCCTGTCATCGAGGTTCAATTCGTTTATCTTCCTCAACCTGTCTAAGGCCCCAAGCTCCTTCTGCTTCACGTTCGGGTCATTGACATCCTTCTGCGCCTTTGTCTCCACAAGATAAACATCGGAACCCGTCTTTACGATAAAGTCAGGATAGTATGAAGAAAGCATCCCGTCAGTTCGGATATAGTTTAAATGAGCAAAGTGGTGCTGGTTCTCGTTAATCTTTAAAAAACAATCTACCCCGGAATCGCTGTCGCAGTAAATGATGAAGTTCTTCTCCAACTCTCCTTTGTTTGAAGGGTACGGCAGGCGTTCATAAATCGCCTTTGCAACCGGCAGTGAAAAGTTCTCCCGCATCTTGAGTTCTTCGACTTCTGAAAAATATTTCTTGATGACGACCGCATCTTCAACTTTGATGTTGTTCTGCATGTCATAGATGGTCTGGCTTGCCTCTTTGACAATATGCTCCGTTATGCCTGCCTTGGATAAAAGTAGGACCCTCCAGTTGTCGTCAACAAAGGGATCAAACGGCTGATTGAAAAGACTGGTTCTTATGAGCCTGTTGCACAAACATTTTCGCTCGTTAAAGCACTCTGCAAAAAAT
>ERZ1292633.3714-Hain-H41-02um-R1-3714-length-14653-cov-6_pt1 | contig 14653 bp, 21 predicted proteins | sample MGYA00564406_ERZ1292633 | MGnify/ENA primary metagenome ERZ1292633 (study PRJEB36523, sample SAMEA6512639) | groundwater metagenome | collected 2019-01-08 | study: AquaDiva: Metagenomics assemblies of 32 groundwater samples
GCGATGCTGACGGCCGAGACCTCGAAGTACACGTCGCGCTCCTCGACCTTCACCGGCAGCACCTCGGGGAAGAAGATCACGGCCACGCTGTAGAGGTAGGCGACAGTGGTGCCGAGCGCGATCAGCGTGTCCATATTAATGCTGCGCGTCTTGATCGCCGTCCACGTGCCCTTGTAGAAGCCCCAGCCGCCGATGAACTGCACCGGAGTGACGAGGATAAATAACCACATGCCCCAGGTGAACCACGGCAGCTGCGGGATCGGCGCCCAGGTAACGAGCGTCGCACCCGCGGCGAGCGCAATGAACGCCCCGGCGCGCAGGATCGCGAGCGCCAGCACGCCGGTGAGCGCGATGGCCACACGGGTGCGCATGCTCTTGAGTTCCTGTTCGGGGGATTCAAAGGTGCGCTGACAACCGGCGCTGCAGAAATAGTACGCGCGCCCGGCGCGCTCGGTTTTGAGCGCCTTGCTTTTTTCCACCACCATGCCACAGATCGGGTCCTTGGCCATGTCCTTCGCGGATTTTGTCTTGGGTGGCGCGACAGCCGCCATGCCCGGCGCGTGTACATGGCTCTGGCCCACGGCCGTTTTCATGGGGATAATCCCGGCCGCGGCAGGCACATACGCCGCCGGATTGGCTTTGAATTTGTTCAGGCACGCATTGGAGCAAAAATAGTATGTCGTTCCCTGATGCGCCTGTTTCCCGGCGGCCGATTTTTCATCCACGGACATGCCACATACTGGATCAGTTGCCATCATCGCTCCTTTTACTCGGGCGCTTGCCCGCCGGCTTGCGTGCCTGTCAGCGCCTCATCAAATCCTCGCGCTTCCGCAGATACTCTTCGCGGCCGATCTCGCCGCGTGCATAGGCTTCATCCAACGTATCGAGCGGCGATTTCGCCGTCTCGCTGGCGGTGGACAGGTGACCGGCGCGATCGCCGCCGTGCCCCATGCCGCCGTGCCAGAGAAACCCGATCATCATCACCACCATCACGACGACCATGGCGACCCCGGCGTCTCCCCGTTGATAATGCTTCGTCATCTTCGCTCCTTTCCCCGTTGTACCGCGGGGAGCCGGGCACTAACCTTCACGGCATGATCAATGAACAATCGTTCGTGGTGAGCCCGTCGAACCATGAACGGAGGACGACGTCGAATCAACTCCTTGTGCCGCTCACCCTTCGACCAGCTCGGTGCGAGCGGCACTTGTTCAGAGCTTCCCTAATACTTCTTCTGGGGCGTCATGGACGAGCCTTTCATCATCTCGTCCATCTGCTTGCGCATCTGGTCCATCTGTTTCTGCATGTCGGCGTCCATCATCATGCCTTTGCCGGTCATGCCCGACATGTTTTCCAGCATGCCGGACATCTGCTTCATCCGCTCCGCCATCTGCTTCTGCATCTCGGGACTCATATTGCCCTTGGACATCTGACCGGACATCGTGCCCATCTCTTTCGACATGTCATGCATGACGCCCGACATTGGCTGAGAGCCCATGCCCATCTGGCCTCCCATCATACCGCCCTGCTTTTCGGCATAAACAGCAACAGCCAGCGCCATACCCGTCACCAGTATTGCCGTCCAAAATGCATTCAACAGCGCTTTTTTCATCTTCATCCTTATCTCCTTGGGGGAAACCCCCGTTTGTTCGACGCCCCGCCTGCCGGGACGTATCTATATAAACCGTTTATCCGTCACCCGCTGCATGCCGGCGCCTTCGTATCGGGTAAGCCATTGCCTGCGTTTCGCGGCGCCGGCAGCCGGCCGCGCGGATCGCTCAGCAGTGCCTCCCGATAGGGACGAAGCAGCAGCTCAGTCTGCGCCATGGCCGCCGCCTGCGCCTGCGGGCCGCCTTCGGTCACCGGCCAAGGCAGCTCCGGCAACGATGGTTCAATCACCACCACCGCGGCCCCGCAGTGACAGGGACAGCGGTTAAACGTCAGCCGCTCCTCGGACAAATACCACGGCCGCTGACGCAGGAGCAGCCGTTCCAGAATTCCCAGCATGGACCAGCGGCTCTGAAAGATACGCCGCATATCCGCGTGCCGCGTGGCGACGTGGTGAATGATGAGCGCGTCCAGACCGTGCTTGCAGCAGATGGCGTCCATCGGCGCGAGGTCCACGAGCGCGCCGTCGCAATACCAATCGCCGTCGATCTCCACCGGGCGGTACAGCAGCGGCATGGCGGCGCTTGCCACCATGCGTGGTGCCAGCGCACCGTGCGAAAACATCACCTTGCGTCCCCGCGCCAGGCTCACGGCCAGGGCGTGAAACGGGTAACGACATTCCTCGAAGGTCTGAACCGCCAGCTGGCTGCGGCAAAATTCCATCGGCGCCTCGGTGCCGGACACACCCGTATAGCCGCGGCCCCGGCGCACCACGACCTGCCAGAGAAAATACGCCAGTGAATCCGGCGTCCAGAAGCGCCGACGGTCCACGCGCGCCAGCGCATCCGACCAAGCGTGCAGATCGGCGCCGCTCGCGGCGATGCCGCCCACCACGGCGCCGGCGCTGCAGCCGGCGGCCGCGGCAATGGGAATCTCCAACCGCGCGAGCGCCAGCAGAAAACCGGTATGCGCATAAACGCCGCGTATGCCGCCGGAGCTCAACACCACACCGATGCGCGGCGATTCAGCCATGGTGGCGTCTCCGATGGCGGCGCATTTTTCCGGGCCTGCTTACATTCACCGGAACCCCTTGTTCATGACTCACCTCCTTTCCTGGCCGCAAAACGATCATGGAAAAAGTTGTACAGCGGCACGAACACCAAGCCGAAATAGATCCCGTACCCAAATGTTTCAATGAGCCCCAGAAAAAAGCTGGGCCAGCTGATCCAGGTAAAACCCGGAAGCAGCTTGAGCCAGACTTCGTACATTCGGTGCTCAAAGACGAGATCGCCAATCACGCACGCGACATAGCTGATGGTCAGAAATGAACCCATCGTCAGCCCCACCACGCGCCAATCCAGTCTATCCATGGTGATGCCCTCCCTGCATGGACACGCCGGTGTACTGATCCGGCGCTTTGGCGAAGCGCTCGCGGCAATCGGTGGAACAGAAATAATAGTGCTGGCCGCGGTGCATGAACGACAGCGCGCTGTGCGGGTCCACCTCCATGCCGCAGACCGGGTCGCGGGTCTTGCCGCCCGCTGTCGCTTCGCCCTGACCATGACCGCCGTGCTTTCCGTGGCCGCCCGCCATGTGCGCGCCGCAGCCGTAGCGCATCATCACCAAAAACAGCCCGCCCCAGAGCAACAGCCAGCCGAGACTTTTGAGACTTTCAATATCCATCGTGTCACCTCATTTGAGTCGCTTGCTCCAGAATCTCCAAGCGAGGTCATGGAGCGCGCCGAGCACAAACCCGGCAACGGTAAACGTCACCAACCCGGTAATGAACGCCGTGGGACTGCCGTAGATCGGCCAGGGGCTGGCCTGGGACAGCCAGCGAATCAGGCCAAACGGCGGGAACAGCGCATCGAAGATGGCGCAAAGGACATACGCTATGCCCAGGGTCGTCGCCAGCGATAATGCCTGCACTTTCCATTGAGAGCCTTTCATGATCCGCCTCCTTCGACCGGTTCCGCGAACGCCCGCAGCGCGGGCGAGTTTTGCGATGCGCCTGTCGGTCTGTTACTTGCCGGCCGGCGCGCCCATCGTGCCGCCTTTTCCATCACCGCCCATCATGCCGGGGCCCATCATCCCGCCACCCATCATGCCGCCCATCGTCTTCATGTGCTCCTGCATCATCTGCATATGTTCCTGCATGAGCTTCCCCCGCTCCTGGGGGTCCTGCGTGTCACGAATTTTGTGCATGAGGTCGTGCATCTTCATCATGTTTTCCTGCATCTGTGGCGACACCGCTCCCGCGCTTTTGCCCGTGGACGCCTTCACATCTTTCGCCGGCGCATCCTTCTTGTCGGGATGATGCGCCTCGTCTGCGTACGCCCCCTGAGCGCATAACACGGTAGCGGCAATCACAGCGGTAAGAATCGAACTTTTCATATGGGTTCTCCTTTCGGTTGTAAAATTACTCTGACTTTTTGTATACGAACTTCACTGTCTCCGGACCTTCGCTTGGTGTGACGTAAATCTTCAGATTGATCTCGTAATCGCCATGTTTCGCCATCGGGAAAAAATTCCCGTAGCTGACGACACCGCCGACATACATTCTTTCCAGCGGCCGTTCGATCGTTTTGCGGTCGATCCAGCTCTTGTGTCTGACTTCGGCAATCACCGTTGCGTCGGTAACGCGCTTTTCCGTCTTGGCGTCAAAGACGGCGACGGTCAGATGTTGCGTATCCGGTTCCTGCATCAATCCGCCGTGCAAGGTCTTGTCCATGTCCACGAGCTTCGGCTGTTCCTTGAGAAGCCGGACCGGGACCACCCCCAGATACACGCTGTAATGCTTTGTCTGCCGATGCCATCCGCTGTCACGCCCCACGGCCGCGCCTGACGAAACGGCTGTCATCAGAAGGACCATCAGCAAGGCGCAGGCGGTGCCGCGCCAGTTCGGCGTTTCGGCAACATTGGGATAATTTCCCGCTGGGATCACGGCAGCCTCCACGTAAGTTCACTGCGCGTTAACGGCACGCGAACTCAAGCCGGGCGACAGAACCGCCCGGATCGACTAATTTAGAGACTTCGTGGAGGTCGTGCTTCGGTCAGGGGAATAAACCCCGTGGTGGGTTGGGAGGAAACAGCACGTAAAACCAGGCGAGCCGCTCCGCCTGGAAATCCGCGGGAGATGTAACCAGCGCTGTGCGCACAAGTGGAACAAGCGTTATCGCAGCTGGCGTCATGGCAGTCGCACTGTCCTTCGCAACAACAGTCGTGCGGCGCGCCCGCTGCGCTTCGGACACTTTTCATGCCCCCGCCGTGGTCCTCATGCTGAGGCGAGGCGAGCCGATGGGGACTCTCCGTGCCCTGCGACATATCGCATGCATGCGCAGACACGAATTGCATCGGCGAGAGGATCAGGACCAATGCCAATAATAGACGCAGCACTTTATAGACGGTATGGCTCAATGGGATCCAGGCTCATTGGGAATTATCGGCATGATTAGAGACCCGCTCAGTCAGAATTATATTGACGCCGATCAAATTTCCTTAAAACCTCATCGATACCAACATTTTTCCAAGGTGTTCCGACGAATCAGTCCTCAGCCACTTGTGCGGGATAACCGACCTGGGTCAGGGCATTGACCGCGGCCTGCGGGTCCACGCCGCCCTTCACCACGGCGCTGCCGCTCTTCAGATCGAACTCGGCGCTGACGTAACCGGGCAGCTTCGACAACGCCTCGGTCGCCTTGGCGATGCAGCCGCCGCATTTCATTCCGCTAACCTTGTATCTTGTCTCAACGCTTGTGTTCATGGTTCTCCCCTCGCCTATTTCACATCAGGCACGCGGCCCCGTGAACAGGTATTTAATCAGGGCGGCAACCGCCAGGATCACGACGATCCAGAACAGAATTCCCATCCAGCCGAATCCCATTCCCCAATCGCCCATTTCCATGCCGCCCACGGTTTAGCGCCCCATCATCCCACCCTTGGCGCCGTCACCCATCATGTTGCATCCCTTCATGCCGTGCATCATCTTCATGTTCTCCTGCATCATGCGCATCTGATCCTGCATGAGCTTTTCCCGTTCTTGGGGATCCTGGGTGTCGCGGATACGGTGCATCAGGTCGTGCATTTTCAGCATGTTTTCCTGCATCATCGCCATCGGCATGCCGGCTTCCTTGCCGGCGGGGGCCTTGGTGTCCTTGCCCGGCGCCGCCTTGGCCGGGGCGCCGGGTTTGTCCGGATGGTGTTCATCGACGGCGTACGCCTGAGGAATGGAAAACATCAACACGGCCACGGTGGCGGCCAGCGTCAGTCTGTTCATATATGTACCCTCGGTTGGTTGAAATTATCCAGGAATGCTTCGTTCGGCAACAAATCGCGCGGGAAGAAAGTCCCAGGCGCAAAGCTTACAAGACTGCCGAATACGTTCTTTGATAGGAATCAACCATCAAGGTTCCGCGTCTTGATCGGAGATACCCTCATGACGCTGCGTCACCAAACGGCGCCAGTCATTTTACTGCCAGGCTGACACAGTGGGGATCGTCATCGCCGGCGGCGAATTATCACGATCATGAGGATCGGCACCACGATCCACTGCATCAGCGGCGCCACTCCGATTCCCATCACAAGCGGCATGGAGGCCGCGTAGCTCCACGCGCGCAACTGATATACGTTATACCACTCGCTGAAAACGGTATAGGCAAGACCAGAAACGATCATGATTGCGCCACCGCGCCAAACATTGTGCCACGGCCAGTCAATATTCCTGAATATCATGGCCGTTATCAGGTAGGCGCCCATGGCAATCAGCACGTCTCCCATGAGGCAGTGAAACACGTAGACAGCGATGCGCGAGGCGGTCGCCTCATGCCACAACGTGTAAAGCGGCAACTGCGCCGTCTCCCACAAACCATGCAGCACGAGCGCCAGCAGCGCCCAGTGCAGCAGGCGTTTCAAGGTGTTGCGGAACATGAAAAAGCGGGGCGCTAGCCGCGCAGCTGATCGCGCACGCGCTCCAACTTGCCACGCACAGCTTTCGCCATTTCCGCAATGGCGGGATTGTCGGTAAGTTTCAGAACCGCGATCGGGTCCATGAATCCGACATTGATCTTCTTGTCCGGCTGCTCGCGCACCACCACGTTGCATGGCAGCAGCAGGCCGATGTCGGGATCGGCGGTGAGCGCCTTGTGCGCCAGCGGCGGGTTGCACGCACCGAGGATGCGGTAAGGCGCGCCGTCGACGTTGAGCTTGGCCTTCATCGTCGCCTGCACGTCGATATCGGTGAGCACGCCGAAGCCCTCGGTCTTCAGCGCCTCGGTGACGCGCTTGATGGTGTTGTCAAAACTGTCTGTCAGGGTGACGTTGAATCCATACATGGTGTGGCTCCTATTTTTTGTTCGAATCACTCAACAGGTATTTGATGAGCGCGGCGATGATCAGAATAATGATGATCCAGACGGCAATACCCATTAGGGTCTCCTTTAAATTTTTTGAAACAATCCAGACCGGAAACCGGCCGCGCTCAGCCCTTCGGCAGAGTTGACTGTGCATTGGCCTTGCGCCAGCGCTCATAAACGTCCGCCGGCCACAGCGCCTGATACCACGCAATGATGTCCTCGATATCCTGATCGCTCAGCCGGCCCTTCCAGGCCGGCATCACTGGATCGCCGTTGCGCTTGGCGCCGTTTTGGATGGCCGCGATCATATCCTGCTTGCGCCGTTTCCACTCGTTGCCGGTGCCGTTGAGCGGCGGGGCCGCCGTCACCTGGGGATTACGCCAATCCGGATGTCCCTGCGCCTCCGGCCCGTGACACAGGGCGCAGTGCTCCTGGTACAGACGCACGCCGCGGAACAGGCTTTCCGTAGAGAAAGGCCGGTTGGTTTGATCCTTGACGGCCGGCGCCTCCGGTTCTTTTTTGCCGCAGGCGCCGACCAGCAGCGCTGCTGCCATTACCAGTGCAATTTTTTTCATGCCCTTGGAATCGGTACGCCCGTCGCCGTTGCCGCAATGATATATCGTTGCGCGAGCCAAAGAAAATCGTTGCGCCCGTCAAGCGTTCAATGCCGATGATTGTGCTGATGGTTTTTCTTCGGCCCGGCGAGGCCCTGAATGAAATTCACCAGATCCCAGATATTTTTTTCACTCAGCTGTCCGTTCCACGGCGGCATCGGCCCGCGGCCGTTGGCGATCTTCCAGGCGAAATCCCCGTCCGGATGCCGTCCGGCCATGGCCGCCAAATCGGCCGGTTTGGGATTGAGCGCCGCGCCCGCGGGTCCGTCGCCGCGCGCGCTGGCGCCATGACAGCTGGCGCAGTTCGCCGCGAACAGTTTCTTGCCACGCACCCGCGAGGCGTTATTGGCCTTCACCGGATTGGGCCGCTTGGCCGCTTCCTCCGGCGCCATCCAGTGACCGCCTGCGGCAGCCGCGTCAGTCTGACCATTCATTTTCATTTTACTGTGATCCATTCCTTCCATCGCCGCCGGTTCTTTCTTCGCGTCATATCCAACCTCACCGAGCACGACCGATGGCGAGAGGATCAGCAGCAACAGCATCGCTTGGCAAAAACTATTGGCATTTACTTGTCGCATCGCTTCGCTCCTTAAATTATAGAAATGAAAAAAACCATCCCTGCGCACACGCGAGGGTGGGTTGGATCAATGCCCCCGACTGACACACTAAATTAGGGACATGTAATCGGTTTCATGACGTTGCTCCTGGTGCCCTTTCTTGATAATCAATGACCGCTGGAGGAACCCCGAGCGATTGCGTCTTATCAGAGCCGGTTTTCTCCGGCGTGGATTGCTCCACGTGCGCTCCGCCATGTTCACCCGTCATGTGATGATGGCCTCCGCCTCCATGCCCACCGTCACGACTCGAAAAGATCCAGAAGCCGAGCATCATGACCGCCATGATCACCAGCATGCTGGCCCCGGCGTCGCCTCTTTGGTGTTTCATCATATTTAATACCCTCTTTGAATAAAGATTGATTTAGGGAAATGCCCCCGCCCGTTGCCTCTGCACAATACTCAGAACCAGAAACGCAGCCCCGCGACGAGTCGCGTTTCTTTAGCGTCTTCACCGGCCGCGCGCGCATAATCCGCCGTGGCCCCGTACTTGGCGGCCCATTCGATGCCGATGTAGGGCGCGAACTCACGTTTGATTTCGTAACGCAGGCGGATTCCCGCCGCAAGATCGGACAAGCCGGAACCGCGTTCGCGCGCAGCGTCTCGCTTGCCGTAGACGTTCGTCTCGATGCGCGGCTGCAGGATCAGTTTCTGCGTGAGCAGCAGCTCGTATTCCGCTTCCAGCCGCAGCGCGGTGCGTCCGCTTTCGCCGACATAGGCGGCGGCATCGACCTCGAACCAGTAGGGCGCAAGTCCCTGCACACCGAAGGCCAGCCAGCTCCGGTCCGGCCCCACGCCGCCGTCATAGCGCACGCCCAGTTGCGTGTCCCAGTAGGCGGCGACCGCATGCCCCCACAGCAATTCGGTGCGCGCTTCCTGAAACTCGCCGCCGTCGATCTCGCCCTCGGCCTTGAGCACCGCGCGGTCGTAATCCCGCCCGAACCAGCCCTGCAGTTCATACTCCGTGGACAAGTTGTCGCGCGTGCGCACCCTTTCGAGCCGATCGACCATGAGCCCATGAAAAAGATGCGTGTCACCCATTCGCGGGGGTGGAATCGGGCCGAAGTCCTGGCCCCCCGAATAGGCATGCGGGTCGCGCGCATCGGGCGGGGCCGAGCCGCCTTGCATGGAACCATGGTCCATGCCGCCCATGTCATGGCCTGCGTCCGGCGCCGAACCTGACATGGCACCGTGATCCATCTGACTATGGTCCATGCCCGGCATCGATTCCATTTCACCGGCCTTCTGCGCCGGCTCTTGCGCCCAAACGGGCGACAAGCCGATTGCCATCGCTGCCAAGGCGATCGCATACAAACGTAGCCCTGCTCGCTGCGCTCGCTCGTCTTGCCATATCATGGGTTTGTTCATCATGTTGCTTTCTCCGTTGTTCGATTGCACCGCATTCAAGCCACCACCACTTCGCGGAACATGCCCGCGTCCATGTGGAACATGAGATGGCAATGCCAGGCCCAGCGGCCGAGGGCATCGGCGGTGACGAGGAACGTGATGCGCTGCGCCGGCTGTACGGCGATGGTGTGCTTGCGCACCTGGAAGCGCCCGTCCGGGCTTTCCAACTCGTTCCACATGCCGTGCATGTGCATGGGATGCGTCATCATCGTGTCATTCACCAGGACTACGCGCAGCCGCTCATTGTGGCGGAAATGCACCGGCGTGGACTTGCCGAACTCCAGCCCGTCTAACGACCAGGTGTAGCGCTCCATGTTGCCGGTAAGATGCAGTTCGATCTCCCGCCCCGCGCCCCGGGGTTCGAGCGGCCCGCCGATCGTATGCAGATCGGCATAAGTGAGCACGCGGCGGCCGTTGTCGCGCAGTCCGATACCGGGGTCGTCGAGATTGGTGCGCGGCGTGTCGACGCGCATGTCCACGCTCGGGCCGTACTCGGTCCGGGCGTGGCGCGCGCGCGTGCTTGCGCCCGCAGCAGCCATGCCGGCATGCATGCTGTGATCCATGGACATGCCGCCGTGCGCGCCGTGGTCCATCGCGCCCATCCCGCCGCCCATGTCGCCCATCATGTCCCCCATGGTGAGCGGCTCGGGTTTGTCCGGCGCGGGAACCGCCGCCACCATGCCGGCGCGCGCGGCCAGCGTGCCGCGGGCGAAGCCGGTGCGATCCATGGACTGGGCGAAGATCGTGTAGGCATCGTCCTGGGGCGTGACGATCACGTCATAGGTCTCGGCGACCCCGATGCGGATCTCGTCCACGGTCACGGGCTCGACATTCTGGCCGTCGGTCTGAACCACGGTCATCTTGAGCCCGGGGATGCGCACGTCGAAAAAGGTCATCGCGCCGGAGTTGATGAAACGCAGCCGTACTTTCTCGCCCGGACGGAACAGCCCGGTCCAGTTGCCGGCCGGCGCAACGCCGTTCATGAGATAGGTGTAGGTGTAACCGGAAATATCGGCCAGATCGGTCGGGTTCATGCGCATCTGGTTCCACATCTTGCGCTTGTTGATGGCGGCCGAGAATCCGTCGCTGGAGGCGTCGCGAAAGAATTGAACCACGGTGGGCTGGTTGAAATTGTAATAGTCGCTATGCATCTTGAGCTTGGTCATCACCGCCATCGGGTCTTCGTCGGACCAGTCGGACAACTGCACCACGTATTCGCGGTCGGCGCGGATCGGATCGCTGCCGGCCGGGTCGATGACGATCGCGCCGTACATGCCGGTCTGCTCCTGCATGCCGGAGTGCGAGTGATACCAGTAGGTGCCGGTCTGCTGCACCTTGAAGCGATAGATGAACGTTTCCCCGGGCGCGATACCCTTGAAACTGATACCCGGCACACCGTCCATCTGGTACGGCAATAGGATGCCGTGCCAGTGGATGGAGGTGTCCTCGGCGAGCCGGTTGGTGACCCGCAGTGTCACGGTATCGCCCTCGCGCCAGCGCAAGGTGGGCGCCGGAATGGAACCGTTGATGGTGGTAGCCAGGCGCGGACTGCCGGTGAAATTGACCACCGTTTCCGCGATCGTAAGATCGAACTCGGTACCGCTGAGCACCTTGGCGGTCCCGCTGGCCGTTCCAACCGCCTCCCGTGCCCAGGCCGGCCTGGACCATGGCGACAATCCCAGCAGGATGCCGCCCGCGGCCAGACCCTGAAGAAACCGCCGACGCGGCAAACAGGGCGCGGCCGGAAAATGACGACGTGCAGACATAACATTCTCCCGAAATGCATGAGATGAAAAACTCAGGATACGCCGCTCAATGCGGCGCGACGCCTTACGGCGTCATCAACAACGGGAAATCAGAGGGAGCAACTGCGCGGTGGTCGGTCGGGCGACGTAACCAAAACGAGCGAATGAAGCTGGGATAGAACCGGCGTTTGCACCGGATGCGAGTGGAGATAAGCCGCTTGGACGAGAGATACCAGCCCGAAGCAATGCGCGCAGCAGTCGCGATCCTGGCCGCTGCAGGAATCATGCTGCGCGCATGACATCTGTTCGTGGCTGGCGTGGTCCGATACACCCGTCTTTCCGTCATGGAAAGCATGGGCCGCGTGCGCATCACCGCTTTTGGCGACGAAGGCAAAAGCCGGCACCCCTGGCGCGAGAACCAGCACCAGCGAAAGCAGCAGCGACAGACCGCGGGCCAAGCGCTTCAGGCGGAACATGGGCGCACTTTAGCAGATTGTTGTTTCATGACAAAACCTGTTTTGTACGACCATGGACGCTCGCGAAAGTTTCGCCATGCGGTGAAACCAGGCGCATTTCCCGTCGGGCCCTGTGCCATAATACGGCAGTCTTTTCCGCCTGTCCGGCACCGCCTGCAAATTCCCTGCAACATCTCCATGCTGCGACTGACCGAAATCCGGCTCGCTCTCGATCACTCCGAGGACGCTCTCAAGGCCGCGATCCTGCACGCGCTGGGAATATCAGAACCGGAACTGCTCGGCTACCACGTGCGCCGCCGCGGCTACGACGCGCGCAAGGCCAGCGAAGTCGTGTTCGTCTACACCCTCGACGCCGAAGTCAAAGACGAGCCGGCGCTGCTGGCGCGCTTCAGTAACAGCCAGCACATCCGCAAAGCGCCGGATGAGACCTATCATTACCCGGTCCAGGCGCCGGCGAATTTCGGCAAACGGCCGGTGGTCATCGGCAGCGGCCCCTGCGGCCTGTTCGCCGGGCTGTCGCTCGCGCGCATGGGCTTCCGGCCGCTGATCCTGGAACGCGGCAAGGACGTGCGCGAACGCAGCCAGGACGTGTGGGGCTTCTGGCGCCAAGGTCGATTCAATCCCGAATCCAACGTGCAGTTCGGCGAGGGCGGCGCCGGAACGTTTTCCGACGGCAAGCTGCACACCGGCATCAAGGACCGCGGGCATCATATAAAAAGAATTCTCCAGGACTTCGTCGACGCCGGCGCGCCCGGGGAAATCCTCTACATCAGCAAGCCGCACATCGGCACCCTGCGGCTGGTGAAGGTTGTCGAAAATCTGCGGCACAAGATTGTCGAGCTCGGCGGCGAGATCCGCTTCGAAAGTCACGTTACGGATATCGTTATTGAAGACGGCGATGTACAGGGACGTACAAGTGCCGCGGGAGGCAGGATGCCGGGAGCGGCCGCGGTGCGCGGCGTGACGCTCGCGAACGGCGAGTCCATCGAGACCGATCACGTCATCCTGGCCCTGGGTCACAGTGCGCGCGACACGTTTGAAATGCTCCACCGCCGCGGCGTGCGCATCGAACCCAAGCCGTTCTCCATCGGCTTTCGCATCGAGCATCCGCAGGCGCTGATCAACCGCTGCCGCCTCGGCTCGGAGGCCGCGCATCCGGTCCTCGGCGCCGCCGATTACAAGCTGGTGCACCACTGCCGCAACGGCCGCTCGGTGTACAGCTTCTGCATGTGTCCCGGCGGGCAGGTGGTGGCGGCCACCTCCGAGGCGGGACGCGTGGTCACCAACGGCATGAGCCATTACTCGCGCAGCGAGCGCAACGCCAACGCCGGCATCGTCGTCGACATTACGCCACAGGACTTTGGGAGCGATGATCCGCTGGCGGGCATTGCGTTGCAGCGTGAACTCGAGGAAAAAGCATTTGAACTGGGCGGGAAAAATTACAACGCTCCGGCACAACTCGTCGGCGATTTTCTCGCCGGCCGGCCTTCGGCCGGGCCGGGTTCGGTTATTCCTTCTTATACTCCCGGCGTGACCTGGACCGACCTGGGCACGGCGCTGCCGGACTACGCCATCGCCGCGATCCGCGAGGCAATTCCGGTATTCGACAAATCGCTGAAGGGTTTCGCCATGGACGACGCCGTGCTCACCGCGGTCGAGACGCGCACCTCCGCGCCGATCCGCATCACGCGCGATGAAAACTTTGAAAGCACGAATACGAAGGGCTTATTTCCCGCCGGCGAGGGCGCCGGCTTTGCCGGCGGCATCATCTCCGCCGCCGTGGACGGCATGAAAGTCGCCGAGGCGGTGGCGCAAAAGATTAAATGTAGGTTGGGCTGAGCGATAGCGAAGCCCAACGTCGAGCCCTACGATTGCTTGTTGGGGTTCATTACATTCACCCCAACCTACGAGCTAATCCTTTGCAGGTAGGGTGCGTCCCACGCACCATTATTTGAATCGGTCGTTGCATCACGGTGCCTCGCTAGACATGTACATACATGTCCTATAATATGTACATATTCTGCATGGAGCAGCCGCGATGAGCCAGATTTCCCTCACTACCCTGCGTCAACAACTGTTCAAGGTGGTTGACCGCATCATCAAGACCGGCGTTCCGGTCGAGATCAGCCGGCGCGGGCACAAGCTGCGCATCGTACCCGTGGCGAAAACAAGCAAGCTCGCGCGTCTCACGCCGCACAAAGCCATCATCGGCAACCCCGAAGACCTCGTTGAGCTCAAGGCAGGAAAATGGCGAAAAGGAAGGAATCTCTAGTCTATCTAGACACGCACGTTGTCGTCTGGCTTTATGACGCGCTCACTGACCGGCTAAGCAAGGCCGCCGCCGAGGCCATCGAGGACAACGATGTGGTCATCTCGCGGATGGTCGAGCTCGAACTGCAATTCCTTCACGAGATCGGCCGTCTGCGCGTCAAGCCGGTCGAAATCATCCGGCATCTCTCGGCCCAGATCGGTCTGCGGCTGTCCGACGTCAATCTTGAACGGATAGTCCGCGCAGCGACGGGGATGGACTGGACGCGCGACGTCTTCGACCGCCTGATCGCCGCGGAATCGGCGGCGATGGATATTCCGCTGATCACAAAAGACAGAGCGATCCGCACCCACCACAAGCTGTCTATCTGGTAAGCCTGCAGGGCATCATCTCCGCCGCTGTCGACGGGATGAAAGCGGCCGAGGCGGCGGCGCGCAAAATCATCCAGATGTAGGGCGGAATAGCGAAGCGTATTCCGCCGTATGCTACCGCGCCGCGCGCGTCGCGGTGTCGCTGCCGGTCAGGCGCGTGAGCGCCTCGCGGTATTTCTCCGCCGTCTTCATCAGCACCT
>ERZ1292633.2695-Hain-H41-02um-R1-2695-length-17890-cov-5_pt1 | contig 14646 bp, 2 predicted proteins | sample MGYA00564406_ERZ1292633 | MGnify/ENA primary metagenome ERZ1292633 (study PRJEB36523, sample SAMEA6512639) | groundwater metagenome | collected 2019-01-08 | study: AquaDiva: Metagenomics assemblies of 32 groundwater samples
GTGGCCGCGACAACGAAGGAGACGATGACCTACTCGCGCTCGTCCCGACCGACACCTTCGTGTTTGATCCGCCCACGAGCCTGTCAGGTTCGACGGAGAACCTTCAACGCGAGGAGCGATTCCGGGATTTGCTGGACGCCTTCACGCGAGGCCACCGACCCGCCGTGATGCTCACCGATCTCATATTGCCCTCTGACGCGCCGAACCAGCTCGTCGATTCAGCCGCCAGTGACCTGTCGACCTGGATGACGGAGACGGAGGCGCCGCCGCAAGGGTTGCAGTCCACCGCGCCGCATTCCTCGGTGCCCGCCGATCTCGGCTATGTCTTGCGGTTTTGTGAACGATACTGAGTACGAAACGAGGAAGGGGGGGCCCCACACACACCAGGTTTCCGACGGCGGCTGTCAATCGTATTTTGTCAACTTCCTGCACCAAAAATAGCCAATGTACAGCGGGCACGTTCAGGTGTACGTATCAGTCTCTTCCCCCTCGGCCCACACATCGTCCCCCGACATCCCCCGTATTCAACTACTTGAGCTCCTCGTGTGCTTCCGTTCCCCCCCAACCAACTGCCTCCCTGAGCAGCCCCTCACACGTCTTTTTCCCTTCGCTCTATCGTTCTCAATTTTACAATTGATCCGACGATTGACAATTCATAGCAATGTATTTCCAACGACCACCAACGTCCACAACGACGCCACCCCGTACGAACCCCACCACGCCGGGTTCTAGTAGTATGTTCGTCATGTCCATGCCCCCCTCCCCCTCTTCCCATCCGCCGCGGGAATGCCGTCGTGTCGGTCATTCTGCCGTCGCCACCGCCGCCGCGAACCACCACCCGTACCACCATCGCCCGGCACCATCAAGCCATCGATCGCTAGGGTTGCGTCGCTTCGTCGCCGCCATCACCCTAATGCTTCTTGTCACGGGTGGTCTCATTGTTGTAGAGGCGGCCTCCTTCTGGGGCACGACGAATACTCTGCCTCAACTATTTCAATTCGAGCATTTTGACAAGCCCGGTACCGTCTACTCTGCGTCTCCCGGCCGCAGCACCACCTCGTGGATTGCCCGCAACTACGACCCATCATCGGTCCTAATTAACGTTTCATCTTCATCAGAGACGCTTGTCCACTTCCTGCCCGGGACGTGGGCCGCCTTCACGATCGACGTGCCGAGCGCGGGCAGCTACCAGCTGGTGGCAGGCATCACCCACGGAGAGCCCCTCACGTTCACTTTTCAAGGCGGCAATGTGCGGCAGACCACGACCAACACGGCCACCGCGACGACGACCACGACGGCCACCTCCACGCGCAACCCGACCTCGACGACCACGAAGACGTCGACCGTGACGACGACAGCGACCTCAACCACCATTAGGACCACCAGCACGACGACATCGACGAGGGCCCCGACGGCGACCACGACGGCGACCGCCACCGCGCGAGCCCCGACCTCGACGATCACCGGCACCGCCACCGAGGCGGCACGAGAGATCATCACCGTGTATGCTGTGGCGCAGGTGCGCGGCGAAAGTGCCAGCGGCTCGGTGATCGCCCCCTGGACGCCCAGCGCGCGAGGGTATGCCGTCGTTTCGCTGGACCCAGGCGCCACCCTTGTCAACATTTCCAGGGCCGAATCCTCGTCGAACTCGACGACGCCAATAGTGTATGCTGATTGGTTTTACCTCGTCCGGGCTCCCACCAGCAGCCTGGAACCTGCGGTCATGCCGAGCTCGATCGCGATTCCAACCTACGATGCAGGCCTTAATTTTTCGCTTGCGTCGAGTCGGGTCGTTGGGGCCACGCGCGGCAATGCAACCACCGCCAGAGGAAGCAGCGCCAACGAGTCACTGATGCAGCACGATTTTGTTCCCCTTCTGGACAGCAGCAAGTCGGTGCTCTCGGCCGTAACGCTTCGCGCCGGTGACTCTCTTAACTACACGTTTCGGATCCAAGTAGCCGCTAACATCATCTTCTCCATCGACTGCGTGCAGCCCCAAGCCCAATCCACCGATACGTTCAAAATGAATCTGTATCTAAATGGGGTGGCGCTGGGCGCGGCGGCCACACTGCCCGTTCCTAGAAACGTGTCGGGCAACACCCGGCAGAACGTTCACACGACGAAGGGCGGCTTGTACTTGACCCCGGCGACCTACCGCATGCGGCTCGAGCACGCCGCGGGAAAGGAGCTTTCGTGCTGGGACTTGACATTAGGCGCCGCGTCGGAGTTTAACACGACAACGAGCGACGCAGACTTTATGGTTCCATTCAACGCGACGTTCACCGGCGATTTGGCTTCCGGCAGGTTTCGTAGCGTCACCACCATTCCGTTCGCCTCCTACGTTTCCGGCGCCGACGCGACGTTGTTGAACGAAGGATCCGACTTAGAATTTTACCGCCTGCGAACGTCGGTCGATCTATCCAGTGCGACGTCATTTGGTGACTCTATTCGCAACTTCAGTGGCGCGGCTCTCGTGACGAATGTCTCAGCCGGGGAGCTTCTCCGGTACGATGTGCTGTGCCCTGTGACGGGCATTTACGCCGTGACGGCACGAACGGTATTCCGCGGGAACGGCGTCGGTGCGCTTCCAAGCCTCAGTCTCCACCGGGGCGTTCCTGGCAGCGCCACCGGGACCCCGGTCTTCACGTGGCGGACCATCGGCGCGGCGCAGCCGCTGCTGTCGCCGGAAGGGTTTGTCGCGCTGTCTGCGTCTGCGACGTTTCCCACGTCACTCTACTGGTACGCGTACCAAGCCGCTCCTTCTGGTGGGGAGCTCGAGGGTGACGCTGGCCTCGTGGATTTCACATTGACACTCAAGTACACGCTGCCCTCTTACAGCGCTGGCGGCTTTTTTTCCGCGATTGCGCGCGCGCCCGGACGACTCTACGCCATTCAGTACCTCGACTCTCTGCAGCAATTATTAGACGCACCGGTGTTGACCAACGTGTCGTCGGCCCTGCTGGGCTTCGCGAATACCACGACCACAGCCACCACCACGGCCACGGCCACGCGTACGGCCACGACCACAGCGACGTCCTCTTCAACGACCACTGCGAGCCGCACGTCGACCACGACGAGCGCCACCACCGTCCGAGCCACCACGGCGACGAACACGGCGACGCCCGCAAATGCATCGACAACGAGGCCACCCGCGACGACGTCTTCGACACCCCGGGCAGCCACAGGCAACGCGACAGGCATCCGAATGCGCAACGACCTTCCTGCATACTTCATGACAGAGACCCCTGACCCATTGTCGACATTCGTCCGTGTGATCACGTCGCCAACCGGAAACGTCGCGGCCGCAATTTCGCCGGAGCAGCAACTGACGTTTCTCATGTTCTTGAGCCAAGGGACGGTTGGCGTCACGATCGCGTACGTCGACCGCGACAACTTCACGGCATCGATCACGCTAGGCATGCCGCCGGCATCGTCCGCCGCCAACGCCAGCAGCAGCGTGTCGAGCGAAGTTGCCGTGGTACTGGTGGCCGTCACCGGCGAGAACACGCTCACCATGAAACAGTCGAGCCGCGTGAACCTACGCGTTCCTTCGAAAGGCACGTGGCCGATCGCGGTGCGTGTGCCGTCCGCCGTGAATTCGGACCACGTGGACATCGTCGCCCTTGACACCTACGTGGAGGGGTACTTCGGTGACGGCCCTATTTCCATTCCGGGCGTCGTGAACGCGCACGAAGCCGATTACAGTGGCACCAACGACGCAACCGCTGGTAACCAAGGCGACACCGATCTTCGCGCGGATAACGTCGACACCTACATCGATGGTTCGACGAACTCGAAGGTGTACGTCGGCTCGCTGGAAACTGCCGATGTGCTGAAGTACTCCGTCTCACATGGACAAAGCGCCACCGTCCGTTTGGATGTCGCCGTCAATGCGGTGTACAAGGGCACTCAAGGATCCTTCTACCTCTCACTCAACGACGGCGACCGACGCCCGATCACACTGTCAACCGCAGATCCCCAAAACAATGGGGTCACGACGGCCTTCATCGCGACCATCCCCTTTCCCACCGGGGTCAACACGCTGACCCTGGGTGGCTTCACATCGTTGTCACGGCTGTACAACATCACGTTTAGCTATCCGGTTGCGTCGCCGCGGCCCTATCCCTCAGGCGTGGCGACGACGCCGCCGAATGGCATCGTGGCAGCCATCAGCTTCGACATGGACGGCTATTTGATTGCCTACGGCCCCAGCGATGGCACCACGTGGCAGCCCGGCGCCCGCGCGGCGCGACGGGGGGAATTGGTGGAGTCATCTGGCGAATCGGTGATCTTGCGCGGCGAAGGGTTCTTGCGATACACATTTATCGCCGCCGTCACGGGACCTGCGTTTCCACGGGTTTCCGCGACGTCTCTCAACTCATCTCAACCCGCCACCATTTTCTTGCAGCTTTCAAAAATCCGCGACGAATCTGGGCAGCTGGTCGCGTCCTCCGAAACGCAGTCTCGAAACCAAACCTTTTTCTCCGACGGAGGCGATTTCGACTATTTCACCTTGGTAAAAGGCTGCACCTACACGCTTACCATCGCGAGCAAATTGGTGGCGATCGACTTCGTCAAGTTCCCCATCGAAGCGTTGTCGCTACCAGCCGAGTGCTACGCCACCGTGTCGTCCGCCGAGGCCGGCGCGTGCCGCTCGGAAGTTTGGCATGGCGACACCTGCGCCGAGTTGGTCACCGACGCGTTTCCCACCAAGATTTCTCGCTGGAACAACAGCTTCGGGTCGTGTCCCCGGCCGGATGGTGCCGCTGCCGTCACATGGCTCTTCAACGCGCCAGCCACCGTCATTGGCCCCGTCATTGGCGCGGTCATTACGTTTGCCCGCGGCGCTCGTTCCTCGAGCGCCGTGACCGTCCGTGGCGATGGAAGAGGCTCGTCGACATGGAAGCTGCCTCAGCGCTTTGACACGATATCCGCCAGTTTTGAATTCTACGCGTCGGGCAACGTCCGGATACAGCTGAAGGAATCATCCGTGGTGTACAACGAACTGCCGCGGTTTCGCTTCTTTTCCATTGATCACGAAGGCCGGAAACTGCTGCTCGACCGCCAGGGGCTATTCCTGATTCAGAGTGATGGCAGGAAGCTCGCGGAATACCTCGTCGCCAGCGACAATTGCAGCTTTTCTGCGACCGACGGTTTCGTCCTTGGCGATCCGGATGATTGCCAGCTGCGGTTGTCCACGTGCAACGCCGGCTGGTTCGGACCCGCCCGATGCCGCGGCGGCACGTCGTCGGGATTGCGGAATAAGGTTGAACTGCTTTACGGGGACAATGAACAAGCCGTTCGAATTGGTCATGCGTACACTTTCGGCGGCTCGTCCAACGTCCGCAATGTCTTCTTTTATGGCCTCACGGAAGCGTACGCGGCCACGATGTGGGGCTTGTGCACGTCGAAGGAGTCGACAACATCGATGGCCATCACACGTAACCCGTCGCTGAACAGCGTGGCGCTAGCGTTTCCCCAGCACCCTTATCCGACGCCGGAGAACACGGGCATCACCTCACCCAGCACGATGATCAGCAAGCTGCGAATTTCGTCCTTCGAGGCCCTGGCGAATTTGTACAGTCTGCCGATCTCGGTCACGTGGATCCTACCCAAATCGGACTGTGTCAGTCGTCTCGACAAAGTTGTGGCTTCCGTCAATGACTTGTTCGCGTCGAGGTCAGAGAATGTTATCTTCCCCGGCATGCTCTTAGGGGGGAATCGGACGCTATCGACGACGTATTCCTCGAAGGGCGACCTCTTCAGCTGCTCGCGACGGTGCAATGACCTCGAGTCGTGCGTAGCGTTCACCGCAGTGCGCTACGTCGGGTCCGCCTCAATCGCGTGCGTGCTATCCGCGCGCTATTTCCCTGCGGTCGCCGCTCCCTTGGTGACGGTGTTCGGCTCACTGAGCGGCGTGCGAATTGCAGATTCACTGAAGCGCAGCCAAACCTTGTGGCGGCGTACCCCTGCGTACGTCGCCACGGAGTTCTCCGCGGCCAAGCCGCTCACCTATTCCGCTTCCTATGGTTGGACGGCGACTTTGTTGTTATTGTCCGAGGGCGGCCAAGTGTCGCTGCGGTCCGCCGATGTTTCGATCATGGCGGTCGCTGTTCCCCGCCGCAATTTTGTGAAATCCGCCGACTTTCTCGTGGTGTCCGGGCCGGGCTTCTTGCGGCAATGCGGCACTGCTTACGAGAGCTTTGACGACCACAGCGTCTCCGCGGCAACGACGAACGTTTCCACGAGTTGCACGCGCCCCGACCCGGCCGACTACCTGACGTGCGCCACGACGGCGATGCCAGCCGGCCCAGGGGGCTTCGTCGCGGTATCGGCGTCGGCCTCAGCCATCGCATGGAGCCGGCAATGCAACGACGTGATGACCGCCATGGTGTACTCTCAGGGTGCATGGGACACCGGCGTCGAGGGCCAGGTGCTCGCTGGCGCGGGCTTCGTGGAGTCGCAGCCCGGCATGTTGGCGACGACGCCCGACCCCTACTCCTTGGATGGCCAGTCGTTGTTCTTTTACCCACTCGCCAACTCGACGATGGACACGGCGAGCCTACGCATCACCGGCAAATCCGTCCAAGTGCTCTGCGTGTTTCGCGCCGTCGACGGTTTCGTCGCCACTGCTGGTGTCATTGGCGCGACGAACGAGTCTCTATGCCCAGCCTCGACAGCGTATTCAACGATCGGAGCCATCGCGGCGGCCTGCGACGATGACCCTGGCTGTCTCGGATTCACGACCACGCGCGGGGCGGACCCATCAGCTTCGAACGCCACGGTGTTTGTCGAGCGACCAGCATGTCTACTACTGGCAGGCTCCAAAGTCACACCCGTCGACGTCGGCGGGGCGCAGTGGGTGTTCTATAGGAAGCGACGAGCCGCCATTCGCAGGTGCAAATTCCGCGTACCTTCCACATTTGAAGATGTTTCGTTCCAGGTGGCACAGACCGACTTCCTGACGCCTGGAAACACCATATCCTTGTCGGTTAACGGAGAACAGATCGCGAAATGCGGGGGCGACCTTCCGTTCGAGGATGGCCGCGCGAATAGGGGCTCCTGCACGTCCACTCGAGTGTGCACCCAAGGGTTCGTGCCGCTCGTCCAAGGCGACACAGTCACCGTGGAATTGTCGCCGACGGTCACGAGCCTCCGCGGAGCCTGCGAATACGCTGCCGCCGCGCTGATTACGCTCCGCGCGCAGCGGCAGCGCTCTGTCAACGACGTTGTTCCTTTCTTTCGGCTCGCGGGGTGGAAGTCGCGGTCTATTCGACGTGTGCGAACATCGTCAGGAACCTTCGCGGTGCGGGTGCGTGGGCTGACTCACGCCGCCGTGGTGACGCAAGTCGCCGACGACGATCGATGCACCGGGTGCACATCGACCTCGGGAGCGGCGATTTCGAACCGCTTCACGTGGAGCATTTTGTCATCGCCCAAGTCGACAACGATCGGTGTCGCCATTGCCAACGCGTCGCTCATGAGAACGCTCGTGTGCAACACGGAGGCGACCTCGATCGACCCCGCCCTCGGGTTTTCAGGATGCGCCAACCATCAGTCTTGCGTCGTTGTTAACAACGGCTCCATGGCCAGTGGTCGAATCCTCGAGCTGAATAGCCTCTACTTCAGCAGCAGTGCCACCGCGACAACGACTGTCACTACAACATCGACATCGATATCCGCCGCGATAACCACTATCCCGGGACTGACTAACTCAACGACGACTGCGCCCGGCAGCAACGCTTCCGTCGCATCGCCGACCGCCATGGAATACGATGCGTACATCCGCGTGCAGTACCGTGCGCCAACGTGGACGGGATGCGCCAGCCTTGCGCGGGCGGTCCTCTTCTATCGTGGCGACGAGGCAGATGTATCCATTTCGCGAGGCGGCGTGGCGAAGCCTCTCATCGCGAGCGTGATCAACGCCTCGACTGACGTTGGCCTGTCCTTGAGCGACATCCAACGGCCGTTTCGAGAGAAAGTCCATCCCGATGCGACCGCGTTTGACGTTGCCTTGTCGATTGACGATGCGTCGGCTGTGGTGACGTCCATCATGGCGATGCAGAAGGTTCGCGGCAGCTCATCGACCGATGTAAAGTTTCGCCTTGTTTCCATGCAGCGGGTTGCCGCGGAGGACATGACGCCGGACGTCACCGGCGGCACCGTCGCGTGCGTCGTCGACTACTTCATGGATCAGTACGCCGGAATCGAGTGCCATGTCCCCGTTGGCCAGAAAAACTTCATCCAAGTTGCCGCGGCGCAGTCACTCTTCGACAATTCCTTCTTCGTGTCCGTGACCCTTGGGTCCCGACGGCAACAATGCGGTGCCGGGCGAAACTTCAAGGGAGGTCAGCGGGGCCGCAGCGGTCAGTGCTTTCTTTTATTCGATTGCTACGTCGGCGCGGTGCCTGCGGGCGTGACCACCGCCACCGTGACGTTCGCGGCCTCGAGCACGCTGCGACCCGTCGGTTGCCCGTTTGCGGCGCTCGCGTTAGTGACGTTGTCCACTCGCGACCTGTCACCCGTGTCCTGCCCCAACCGGGGTGACTACGCCTGCCTGCTTGACCGCACGTGCGTACCTTACGCGAACATCTGCGACGGCGCAGAAGACTGTTCCGACGGCTCCGACGAAGAACTGTGCACTAACTTCCGGCTGCTCTCCACCAAGCACGTGCCGCAATGCTCCGCGGTGTCGAAGTACGAATCGCCCGGAACGTTGAAGACGGCTCCGATCGGCACCGCGCCGATCACCGAGCTGTCTTTGGCACAGTGCATCGCGTGGGCGGTGTCGGGCTCCTCGGGCGACGATAAGTCGATCGCCGTTGAGTTCCGGGAAAACCAGCTTTGCGCCTCCATGTACTGCCTCAATGTGGACCGGCCGCAGGATAACTTGGCTCTGGCGGCCGACGCCACTTCGGCCAATTCGATATACCTCCGCGCGGATTCTGTCGAGAGCATCGGCATGTGCACCGACGACATGAACTGCGGCGGCCGAGGGACCGTGCAGTCGGCGCTCCCGCCATGCTTCTGCGCTTGCGGGAGCGCCTTCGCCGGCGCCTCCTGCGAATCCATCAAGGACTTGAGCACGGTGAACGACGTCGTCTTTACCGTACGCAGTCCACGAGCACAGTTCTCGGCAAGTGACGAAATATTCTTCACGGAGTTCTTGCAATCCTACATTCCAAACGCTGTGGCCACTGTGCTGTCAAGTCGGACGGTGGTCGCTGCCGGTGGCGCTTCTCGACGCCAGTTGGCACCGGTCGGGGCGCCTCCCGCCGCCCCAGCAGCAGGCAGCGGTGGATCACCTCCCGCCGCTGCACCGCAAAAGACGGAGGTGTTCTTCGGCGCCGTGTCCGGAAGTGAACAGAACGCGGCGGCCAATTCGGCGGCACTCGCCGACGACGGCACGGGGCAAGAGTACGAAACCAAACTCACGATGACCCTTTCCTCGACCGATGGAACGTCCTCGCGATCGAAGCGGAAGGTAGCGCTGTCAAGCGACCTGCGAGCTCAAATGAATCGAGAACTGCAGACTCGCCGTCGCGTCGTGATCACGGACGCGGTGGCCATTACCGCCTTTTTGCTACAAACGCAATTGAACTGCCCCATACCGGCCAAGTCGACGACGGGAAAGTGTTACTACACGACCCCGCTCGCGGCGGAAGGGTCCACCGTGTTCTTGAAGTCTTTCGACGTGACTTTGCACGGAGCTCAACCGGCCGTCACGGATAACATTCACCTGAAGATGGACAACATCAATCTCCCTCTCTCGAACTTTGCTTTCGGCAGCGACACATCTGCTGAGAATCAGGACTGCGTCGCGACAACGACCGGCAGCGGCTTCGTCCCGTCCACCCTGGCGAACATTCCCATCACTACGGATCAAACGAGGTTCGTCGTGGTCGTGGACGACCCGCTCGTGACCGCGGCACCGAGATGCGTGCGCAATGCCAGCGAACCCAACATGCTGCCGGTGACGCTCGGCTTGGATTACTCCGAGGGCCTCGCCGAGCCCTCGAACGTTTCTAAATTCGCGGTGTCGACCAAAACGATCACGTCCGGCGCGACCATCGGGGCCATCATTGGACTCGTTCTGGTGATCGTGATGTTCGTGTTCGCCGTGTTCTTCACCCTGCTCGTCTTCGCGAAAGGGGATAGTCGTTCGTATGGCCCGCCGATCTTCGGATCCTTCGTGATCACCTTACTGGTGCTCATCATGACGGTGCTCATCGCTTTGATCACGCAGGCGAGCGAGAAAGTGACCAGCCACATGATCCACATCGACGAATACTACAGCGTCTTGTGCGGCGACGCCTCGGAGAACCACCTGCCGTTGCGCGTCTCGTCGGTCAAGCCGGACGGCGAGTGTCACAGTCTGCAGTCGCTTGGAGCCATTGAAGCCACAAGCTTCCTTCGTGTGGTGAACGCTAGATGTGACGTGTGGCCTCCTACCTTCGATATCGTCGTGGAAGCGACCGCGCAAAGGTGTAAAACGTCCTCAAGTGTCGTGAAGATCACCGGCCAGACCTGCCTGGTGGAACAAAGCCTTTTTGGCAACACCAGTAAGCCGGTGAACGACCTGCAGTATATTAAGCTGCACTGCTTATCCGCAGAGGAGGCTACCAAGCGCTGGAACGTGCTGATTCAGAAATTTGCGATGCCTCTGCCGGCAGATCAAGTGGAGACCGTTGCCGCGTTGTCCTCTGCGAGCAGTTTTGGCCACTCGCGCGCATACTTCGCCGGGTCGGCCCGACGCACTGCCAGTGACGACACCGGCGTCCGCTTTGCCGTTGGAGACGCCGCCAGTGATCGCACCGACTTCGTCCTCTACGGTGGGGTCGCGCCGAGCTCCGCGGGCCGTGGCGTGCTCTTCAATGGCTATGAGACGACAGCGCAGGCGCAAGGCGTCGAAGCGAGCGCAGGCGCGTGGCGCTACCAAGGCGTCAAGACGACCCTAGGCGTGGATCCTCGCCAGGAGAAGTGGACGGTGTCGGTTTGGCTCAAGGCCAGCGTGCTCACGCGCGGGTTCGTCTACGCCGTCGTGGACAACTGGGTCGAGCGGGACACCTTCGGGTCGCCCATCATCGACCGGATCATGGCCAGCCTCGACTCCGGCACGGACATCAGCTTCGCCGGCACCGACTGGCACATGTACAGCGGGATCTACGTGAACGGCCAGACGGAGAGCGTCAAGCTTGTGGTCGCCTACGCCGGGGGCATTCAAGTCCTAACTTGGGAAGGAACCGCCGGTCTTGACGTCGCCAAAATCTTCGACCAGTCGTGGCATCTCGTGACCATCGCCTTCGCCTCCTTCGGCCAACGCCGCTACGCGCAACTCTTTGTGGACGGGAAAACGTCGTACAGCGGATCGGGCTGGCGCCAGTGCTTCGGTCCAGGGTTCCAGTTTCAACCGGTCGCACAGTTGCCCAAGACGGTGAATGTGACGCTCGCGGCGGAACAAACTGTCACGCAGGAAGGCGTGGCCTTCGTCGGCTATCTCAACGCTGGGGTGTTCGACCTACGTTTCTTCGAAGGCTTTCTTGAGCAAGAGCGCATCATCGGTCTCGGCTCGCCCCCAATGCGCGCGAACCTCGTCGTCAATGTCGACCAGAGCTTGGCCACCGGGTCGGTGCTCGCCATTGTGGCCATCATCTTTGGCGTCATCAGCCTCGCCACGCTGCTACTCGAGGTGTTCAAGGTCCAGATTTTCAACCGTCTTCAAAAGTTTAAACGTCGAAGGGACTTGCAAGCCGCGGGGATGTCTGCCGAAGAGATTGCGGCTCAGGAAGAGCAAACTGACCAACCACAGGCGGCAGGGGGAGTGCACATCGCGCACCGGTCACAATTCAACACTGACGACACCACCATGGCGGTGGTGGACTTCGTGGAAACCAGCGTGCTGGCCGTCCCGACTGATCACGCCGCTACGGCCGCCCCCGCGTCGCCGCAGCCGCCCGCCGCCACGGGCGCGCGGCGCAATAGTCACGTCGGGCGCCAAGAGGATGAAAAGAAGAAGATGACATCAGCGGGTCTGAAGACCGCCAGCACGTTGGCGGAAGCCGGCGCCACGTTCTCGCAAACCGCGGGCGCGGCGAGCACGGGGGCGTCCTCGTTGAGCGTGGCGCTCCCCTGCGTGATGAACGTCGCCCAGACGATGTCCGCCATGTTTACCGGCTGGCGTTGGCCGGTCTCGTTCGAACTTGACATTGGAAAGTTCTTTGAGGTGATCGCGTTCGATATCCACGCCTATGTGCCCACGATCGAGCCCCTCGTGGCCGCCGGCATCCAGGGCGTGGTGGCGCTCATCGTCATCTTCGCCTTCTTCTACATCGTCGTGTCCGATGGCGACTCCTACCGTGACGCCGTCGTCCGCCGCGTCGTGCTCGCCATCCGCGGCGGTCGCATGTCGGATCTGCCCAACCCAACCAACTTAGACGAGCACGTGGAGCCCAACTTAACCGTCTGGCTAGATGGCGTCGTGCTCACCGACCGCGAGCTGCGGAGCGTCTTGCTACATGAGCTGGAGTCGATGACCATGCGCCTCGACGCCAGGCAGCGCGTGCTCGTGAAGAGCGCCACGACTGCGGCGACCGTGGCGGCCGGCGACTCGTCGGCAAGTAGTCCCTCTACGACGTCGGTTGATTCCCGCCCCAGCTTCGAAACGAAATACGCATTCTTCGTCAAACGGGTGGAAGGCATGGCTCGGCTGCGTCTGACGATGACCCGTGTGGGCGCCGGGGGGACGCGTGTCACAGCCCAAGTGGTGAACGTGATCGGTAGGGGGGTTTCGTCACCGTTAACGGAGACCACAACGACACCCACCACGACACCCACCGCGCCCGACAAACCCGGCGAAGTGAAAGCTGTTGACGTCAAACCGGACACGTCGAAACCGGCCGCTGTCGACCCCAAGGCGCCGCAAGCCGACATCACCAAACCGCCGCCGCCAGTGACGGTTCTCATTCAGCTGAAGCTTGACCTGGTGCACTGCCCGTACCACCCGGAGTTGAAGGTCATCAGCGCCCCGGAGGGCTTGCACTCTTCGGTTCGAGCGGACGACGGCAGTTACCCCTATCAGTGTGCCTGCGAAGACTACTGGTGGGCGCGCCGCATGATGGCGGACGAGGACGGCAAAGTGCCCCCGTGCGTCGGCTGCGCTGAGGTGTTCTTCGTGTGCCCCGACGACAGTTGCGGTTACTGCGTTTGCCCAGAATGCGCCAATCTGCCGCTGTTCTTCGATGGCGTCAAGGCGACGCTGCGTGCCAAACTCTACACGCTGCGGCGCGATGGCGCCTTTGGCTTGTTTGGGGTCCTTATCGTCTTTTTGTCGCAGCTGTGCTACCTCCCAGTGGTCAAGACGGCGCTGATGATCATCGCATGCCACCCGTTTTTTCAGTGCAACTTTCCGCAGTGTTACAAAAGCGCGGACACATCCTTCGGTGTGTCGGTGGCGTTCAGTATTATGACGGTGGTCCTTCTTGGCATCGGGCTGCCGATCGCCCTTTTTTACCGCGTTCGGAGCGCCAAGCTAGCGCTGATGGAGGAGGAGGAGATTCTCAAGGACGTGTCCCTGATGCCCGTGGCACTGCTAGCGGGGATGGAGGACCGCAGCTGGCGATTTATCTTGTCCCGCGACACGTCCATGCTAAAATCGGTCTACGAGCACTACGAGTTCCGCTACATGTGGGCGTACTGCCTGACCTTCGTGCTCAAGATCCTGACCGTCTTGCCCATCATTTTTCTCGAGCCCAATTCCCTCTCTCAGCTCGTGCTGTGCGGCACAGTCGAGTCCCTGCAGCTTATCTTCTACTGCGTCACGAACCCCTTCTTGAATCCTTGGATCGACTTCCTCGCCCGGATGTCCTCGCTGCATCAGGTCGTTCAGCTCTGCATCATGTGCTTTCACAGGGTCGTCATTTACGAAAATCCCACGAGGCCAGGCTATGGCAAAGGCATGCTCGCCGTGACCATCATCTACTTGCTCGTTGTGGCCGGAGTGCTCGTCCGCGTCGCCGTGGTGCCGTTCATCCTGATGAAGCTGGAGCAGAAGCGGCTGAAGGAGGAGCGCACCCGGGCCGCCGTCGAGGAAGCGGCCGCCGCGGCGAATGAAGAGGGCGAACTGACAGTGTCCCGGCGGCGCAAGCAGCAGCAGCAACGAGCCGAAGCAGGAGGGGCCGCCGGGACGTCCGCCTCGCCGAAGGACGACTCACTCTCATGCTCGAATTCGTCCAGCGTCTATGCTTGAAAAAGCAAGAAAGAGAAAAGCAACGAAAAAGCACAACGCACAATACACACCAAGCCATCAAACCAAGAGAGGGACACGAGCGACTCTCACTCTATCTACTCGCTTCCTTCCTTCCTTCCCCCTTCCTAGCCTACAGTTGACATTTTTCTGTCTGCCAATGTATGAATTCAGGTCTTGCGCTCTGACCTCCTCTCGCTATTCTTCTCTTCTCCCATTCCGTCTCTCTCTACCGCTGTTCGACCGGTGGTTTTCGCTGGTCTTTCTTCCTTCGACCGTTTCAGCGGTCGTGAAACGGTACCGCTGCGTGCCGTCGCAACCGGCGTTGCCACCGTGTACCATGCCGGCATTGCCACCGTGTACCATGCCGGCATTGCCACCGTGTACCATGCCGGCATTGCCAC
>ERZ1292633.3721-Hain-H41-02um-R1-3721-length-14624-cov-4_pt1 | contig 14624 bp, 15 predicted proteins | sample MGYA00564406_ERZ1292633 | MGnify/ENA primary metagenome ERZ1292633 (study PRJEB36523, sample SAMEA6512639) | groundwater metagenome | collected 2019-01-08 | study: AquaDiva: Metagenomics assemblies of 32 groundwater samples
CGCTCAGACGTTTGAGTTGGGCGTGTCCGTATTCGCGTTTGTCCGATGGCGAAACAACCCCATTCAAATCTTTTGCGAGAAGCTGCATTCCGTAGCAAATCCCTAAAATCGGTGCTGAAATTTTGTCATAAAAATCTGCCGATACTTGCGGTGCGTCCGTCTCATAAACACTCGAAGGTCCGCCCGAAAGAATAACGCCTTTCGGATTTCGTTCGACGATTTTTTCGACGGAGTAGTGAAAGGGGACGATTTCGCAATAAACGCCCTGTTCACGCACGCGACGGGCGATGAGCTGTGTATATTGCGAGCCAAAATCAAGAATTAAAATAAGTTCGTGTTGCATTTATTTTTTGAATTTAATTGAATAGAGAATATTTTTAACTATTTTCTGATTTTCTGCACTTTTGTATTGAATCCAAAAGGAACTATAAAAATTTTTTCCACGATTAAAAATAATTCCTTCGGCAAAAGGTTTTTCTTTTTCCTCTTTTTCAATCTTAGAGTTTGGAGATTTTGGTTTTAGAAAATTTATATAAAAATATTGACCTTCAGTCCCATCAATTTTGATTGTTTTTTTTTGATTCTCAAATTCTTCAATCTCTGAAAAACCCATTTTATACATACCGCTGTCAATCATTAAAAGCATCGTTTCGTCTTTAAATTCCCACACTTCACTGTCTATCCCCTTTGCATTTTGGTCTTTCATCACTTCAGGTAATAAAAAAGAAAAATTACCTAAATCAACCAATCTCCACCCTTTCTGAATTTGTATCCGAGATTTATATGAATTTGAAGTTTTACTTTTGGAAATTTTGGACGACTTTTTCTGTCCGAAAATACCGAAAACCAAAAATAACAACACAGCAAGAAAAAGCAAAATTTTCTTTATAAAACTATGAATTAAAATAAGTGCGTGTTGCAATGTAAAAAATCTCCGAAATTAATTGAATGAGAGATTATACATTTTGTTTTGAATCGTGAGAAATCAGAATGGTAGGTTTTGCGGTTTTAGGGCTTCATTAAATTCGGCTCAAACCTAAATTCCTTGCGGTTATTTACAAAGAGACGGGTTGATTCATCTAAGGGTTTAACTTTGACAGTGATTCGATGATTTTTAACATCACCCGTGAGTTCGGAAGGATAATAGCCGATTGAATAAAGATGACGAATATCCAGAGCGATTCTATCAAAAACATCGTTCATTTCTTCGGGACGTTTTGGGAAATAAGCCCTTCCGCCCGAAGTTTCCGCCAGCTCTTTTAAGTTATCTAATCCGCTCGGACCTTTGCCAAAATGGGAAAGATAACTTTCAATTCCGATTGAATAAACAACGGTGTTAGATTCCTTGAGTAGATTTCTTAATTTTCTAAAACTCACCCGCGAATTATTATCTTCACCATCGCTGATTATCAAAACAATTTTTCGGGCATAAGAACCTTTGCCAACCTTTTCAATTCCTAAATTGACCGCATCATAAAGGGCAGTATTTCCTTTCGGCTCTACATAAGTAAACTTTTCTAAAAGTGCTTCGCCATCTCGTGTCCGGTTTAGTAAAAGCGTCGCTTTTGAGCCAACGTCAATCAGAAAAAATTCGTCTTCAGGTTTACTCGTTTGCATAAAAGAAGCCAGAGCTTGCTTGGCTTGCTCAATCTTTTTTCCGCTCATCGAGCCTGAAGTATCCAAAATAATGCTGATCGAAACAGGAGTATCTTCGCTGCTGAAAAAATGAATTTCCTGCGGCATTTTATTGTCAAAAACGCTGAAATTTTCTTTGCTCAACCCGGACACCGCAAACCCGTCAACATCTGTTACGCTGACATTAAATGAAATAAGATCAGTTTTTACAACAATTGATTCATCTGAATTAGATGATGGAGAAATCGCTTTTTGCTCTTGTGCAGTAATTTTCTGAGCAGAAAAAACTACACAAACGATTAACAAAAAGACACTTAAACGAACCCTTATTGACACACTACAACCGCCAACTTTCATAGTTGTTCCAAATTAATTTTGCCTAAACAAGTTGATGACCTGAAAAATAATATTATCCCAACTTCACCAACTTTTAAAACACAAAGATGCAAGAAAGTAATATATTCGATGAATTAATTAAATACCTAAACGAAAATACTTTCCATTTAATGAGATTTCTTTATTATTAAAACTTCTGCAATCTTTAGCTGTTCATAAAATATTCAGCAGTAAATAAAATAATTCTGAATAAAAACATTTGATGGAAAGTGGACTTTGCGACAAATTTAAACAGAAAATTTATGACTAGACTTGACAGCGACGCACAAAATTCTTAATCTTTATATTCGTCTTCGGACGATGTTCCGCAGTAGCTCAATGGCAGAGCATTCGGCTGTTAACCGAAGGGTTGTAAGTTCGAGTCTTACCTGCGGAGTAAAAAACAGAAAGAGGCAAGTCTAAAAACTTGCCTCTTTCTGTTTTATGGCTAATTTAATCAACGTTTCGGCGTAATTTTCCAGAGTTCCCCGTCTCTTTCGTCGGTCACGATATAAAGCGAGCCATCGAGACCTTGGCGAACATCACGGATTCTTTTTCCGCGATCCGTCAGCAAATGTTCTTCGCCAACTACGCGATTATCTTTAATTACCAATCGCACCAATCTCTGCGATGCCAAACCGCCAACGAAAATATTGCCTCGCCATTGCGGAAAAGCCTTTCCGGTATAAAATTCCATTCCCGAAGGAGCAATTACAGGATCCCAATAATAGACGGGCTGCTCGTAAGTTTCTTTCGAGGTAATGTCGCCCGGAATCGGTGTGCCTGAATATTCCTCGCCATAGCTGATTACCGACCACCCATAATTTTTTCCTTTTTGGGCGAGGTTTAGTTCATCTCCGCCTTTTGCTCCGTGTTCGACAGTCCAAAGCTGTCCTTTATCGTCAAAAACCGCCGACTGAATATTGCGGTGTCCGATGTCCCAATTTTCGGGCAAGGCATCCGCCTGTTTGACGAAGGGATTATCGGCAGGAATTGTGCCATCAGGATTGATGCGGATAACTTTGCCGTTATGACTGCCCAATGATTGAGCGAGCGGACGCATCTTGGCTAAATCAAAACGGTCGCCCGTCGTAATATATAATTTCCCGTCACGCCCGAAAGCCAGCCGCGAACCGAAATGTAAACCGTTTTCATACGTTGGCATCGCCCGGAAAATTACTTTAACATTTTCCAGCATCTTGCGGTCTTTGCTCAAAACTCCGCGTGCCACGCTCGTTCCGCTGCCGCCCGTCCGTTGTTCGGAAAAACTCCAGTAAATTGTCCGGTCATTCTTAAATTTCGGGCTCAACGCCACATCCATCAATCCGCCTTGTCCGCGTGCCGTAATCGGAGGCAATCCGCCTTGTCCGCTCGCATCGGAAACTCCGCCTTGTCCGACGGGTAACAAACCGCCAATCGGTTCGCTCATCTCGCCCGTTGCCGAAATAATCCGCATTCTTCCTGGCTTTTCCGTCACCAGAAAACTGCCGTCGGGCAATGGCTCAACCGCCCAAGGTCTATCCAATCCTTTCGCCAAAACAACCACTTCAAAATTTACATTGGACTTCACCTCGCAAACACGGGTTTGTCCGGCGAAAGCAGGCTTTTGCGTATCGGCATTCGGCGGACGAGTTTCAATCGTCGGACATCCCGAATTATTTGCCTGCCCGCAAGCCACGCCTACAACCATTAGTATTGACGCAAAAATAAAAGTAATTTGACCTTTCTTCATAGAATTCTTGTAAAAACCTTCCCTTGTTTTTGTAATTTCAACTTGAATTATAGCAAGCCAAGCTCAGGTAAAAAAGAAGAGTTTTTAGTTTATTGTTAATGCCAAAATCATTTAGAAGAAAAGTAGGAAGGCAACCGCTAAGTAGAAAATCCCAGCAACCTTGGTTCAGACCACTGTTACTGAGATTTATTTGACCTTTAGCTCATTTAGCTTTAGCGGATAAATTTCACATCACTCTCAGGCAAAATGAAATCCCAATACTTAGGATAACGGCTCAATGTAAGCGGACGCGATTCGGTATCTGAGGAATCTTCTTTAAGATAATGACGCACGCTATTGAGTGCATCAATAATTTTTGCTCTGTCTCCCGTGCCGAGTGCAACTTTGAGTTTATCTCCCGAACTAACAAAATGGTCAACGAATTGCAGATTATTACCGCCACCCGTTTGAGCCATCAAAAGTCCTCGCAAAGACTTTATTCCTTTTTGCCCCGGAGCAGCATTTTGCGGCATTCCATTTTCAAACAGCCAATTAAAATACGAACAGTGCATTTTGATAGCGAATTCATCATCATTAAGCACAGATTCGTATGTTAAGGGCGGATAGATAAATAAATGGGTGTAGCTTTCTCTGGCTTTTTGGGAGAGCTTCGGATTGAGAATCGCTGAATTATAGCGAAGCGTTTCAAAGAAAGGAATTTTATCACCATTGAAAATTTCCATCTGTCCAAACCCAACGGCAGGTCCTTTTCCTTGATTTTGACGAACATTACAAAAACCTGTTTCATGAAAAAAGATGACGAGTAAATGTTCGCGTTTAATTGGGATATTCCCGTTAAGATAACGATCAATAAATCCTATAATTTTGAGTATTGGTAATGCCCGATATGGATCCCAACTGTATGGTAAATCCCCGGGCTTCCAGATAATTGGCTCTGACATATCTAAAATCTCCTCATTTTTAATTGACGTTTTTTTTCCCAGAATTTTGCCATATTTCGTCTAGTTTAGTATTTTGGCAAATCATATCTTCACATAAATCATTATTCTTTTTATAAATGAATCAAATGCGGAAATACGCACGAAGGAAGTATATACTAGGGCGTGTTCAAAGTATGATTTTCGTTTCTTGTCGCCGAAGGTGACTAATATAATAGCGTCGGGAGCATCCCGACGTTTGATAAAGCTAACATTCCGTCGCTGAAAGTGACGAACATAAATACGTTGAATATTGGACACTTTCAGCGTCCAAATACTTTGTAAACCGATACGTCGGGATACTCCCGACGCTATTAAGTTTATCGCTTTCAGCGATTTTTAAGGAAAAATTTCTCTACTTTGAATAAGCCCTAAAAGAATATCCTGTCTTCGCCCTTGCAGACTTCTGCATAAAACTGCATTTATAAAAATTCAACTTCAAGTTGTAAAAAGTTTGTTAAATGCCCCAAAACTGCAACCTTTTGGATTGTCAAGGATACTTATAGTTGTGTTTAATTCAAATTAGGGCAGGTCAACACCTGTTAGTTTAATAAATAAGTTTTGGAGGTTTTATGCTTAAAGCGAGTAATTTATTTGCTCTTTTAGTTGTTTTTGTTTTGGGAGGCGTGGCAATCAAAGCCCAAACTCCCGCACCGAAAATTGAAAAAGATGTTCAGGTTATCGTTAATGGCGGCGATGGCGGTTATTTAGGAGTGCAAACTCAAGAAATAACGAAAGAGAATTTCAGCAAATTCGGACTCCGTGAAGTTCGCGGTGTAGCGGTAGAAAAGGTTATGGATGATTCACCCGCCAAGCAAGCCGGATTGCAGGATGGAGATGTAATCGTGAAGTTTAATGGCGAAGAAATTACGAGTTTTCGTAAACTAACCCGTTTGATTAGCGAAACTGCACCGGACCACCAAGCCAAGTTGACTGTTTTACGAGGCGGCAGCGAGCGTGAAGTTACCGTGACGATGGGCAAGCGTCAGATGCCTCAATTTGAAATGGGCAATTTTACAATGGCAACTCCTTCTTTTCCGAGAATGCCTCAAGGTGGTGTTTTTGAAAGAATGCCTGCTCAAGGAGGAATCAGAGTTGAAGGAATGCCTCTTGGTGCGACGGGCGATGTTTTTGTTTTTGGAAGTGATGATGGCGCAGGCAATTTTACTTTTGGTTCAACCAGACAAATCGGTGTTGGCATTTCATCTTTAACCAAGCAGCTCGGCGATTATTTTGGCGTAGCTGAGGGAAAAGGCGTTTTAATTAATAATGTTGGAGAAAATTCTCCGGCAGCTAAAGCAGGATTAAAAGCAGGTGATGTAATTGTTGAGGTAGAAGGAAAAGCCATCAGCAATACAATGGAATTGCTTCGCGGAATCGCTGAAAAGAAAGAGGGCGAAGTTAGTTTAACAATTCTTCGCAACCGTAATCGTCAAACTGTAAAAGTTACGCCGGAAAAAATGAAGGAGGGCGAATTCAAAATCAGACAACCCAGCGAAGGTGCTTTGCGGGTTGCTCCAAATGTCAGAATAAATACTGGAGAAATGCCTCGTGTTCCGGCTACTGCGCCTGTTCGCGTCAGAACCACAAACAGAATTTTGTAGGCAAAAATTTAGAGCAAATGAAATTCGGTTTTTGGTAAAGAAGTTTGCGTTTGCTGAAATGATGATCAATGCAAGTATCTCTTTTGTTCCTCCGATACTGAAATTACATTTGCTCTAAATGGAGAGGATGATTTTGACGAAGAATTCATCCTCTATTTCTTTCTCAAACTATCTTTATAAACTTGGTTAGCCTCTTCGCTCAATATTTTTCCTTCTTCTATCAATTTTTGAAACTTTTCTTCTTTATCCTTAAATTCTGCTTGTGCTTTTGTTGCTTGAGCCGGATCATTCACGCCAAAATTTTTACTCATTTCAAGGGCAAGCTGTCTTCTTAATTCAAAGGCATCGAGCTGTTTTCCCAAGCCTTCTCTTTTGAGCCGTAAATAATCTTTATAAGTATCGTTGATGTCCATATTTTCGGCTTCTTCAATTTTCTTGACCGCATCTTTAGCCGTCTCGATTCCATCATTGATCTGGGCAACCAAATCACTGGCGATAGATTTGACCTTAGTAACATCTTTTGCAGCCATTGCCGGCATTAATTCCTCACCAACCCTTTTTTCATTAGCTTTATAAATCGCTCTAACTTTTTTGAGATCTACATTAGCTGAATCAACAATCTTTGCGGCTTCATCTTTTTCGTCAGAACTCAAAATATCAAATCCGCCGGAATTAGAAGTATCCGACTTCTTGCAAGCCGCAAAAACAAAACTGAGTAGTAAAATTGTAACTAAAACTTTTTTCATTTTAATTCTTCAGACGAATAATCAGGCATTTGTTTGCGCCGCCAAACGAAGCCATCTAAAACATAATGCGTCAATTGAGGCAGGGCTAAAAGCGGAACTAAAAACATCTTTAGTTTTCCTAATTCCCATCCTTCACCAAACATCCAGAGCCGCTCGTGCCACACGCCGCGATGCCAAAATAATTCTTCGATATAAGCCAAAGCCCACAGCGTTGCCAAAAATATTAACCAATTTGAGGATAAAAAGCGATAAAAATTTGAAGCCTTTTCGCGTCGGGCTTTGGCATAGAAATAAACAATCGCAAAATAAGGAACGCCGTGAATTATTACATTCGTAACAGTAAAAGCATAGTCCGAATTAAAATAGACGATGCCGAGATACCAGCAAATCGCCGTTGTAGCAACGACAATATCTTTGCCGGGATTCAAAAATCCCTGCGTAAAATACAGATAAATTGTTTTACCAAAATATGTAACAAGGGCAAGAATATAAACAGGAAACAGAATTTGCTCAACAAAATTCGGGACGTTAATAAAATCATTTTGGACAAACCATTCAAATTTTCTCGGCAGGCTCGTCATCCAAAAAGCGAGTGGATAAATAGTTGCTAAATAAACCGTTACGGCATCAATCCACCACGTTAAACTGCTCGTTTCATTCGCTTTCCGCCGATAAAGAGCAACCCATCCGTATTGCTGACGGACAAAATGAAAAACCGCAATATACGCCAAAACACGCCAAAATGTCAGTGCAGATTCCGAATAAAGTGCCACGCCGACCAAATATCCGGCAACGGGAACGAGCGTGTAAAGCCAAATTCTCCGCTTAAATTCTTCAATGTCGAAATAAACCCGAAAACTTGTCGCCCAAACGTGAGCAATATCAATCATTAAAACCGTCGAAATCCAAATCCAATCAGGCGAATCTTCGTTTAGAATTCCAACGTTTGCCCCCAAAATCAACAACAAAACCGCCACCAACGCACTTCCTAAGAAAACGCTCAAATCTATCGAAGGCGAGAAAAGCCAGTAATTTTGTTTAGTGATAGCTTCCACAGAAAATATTTTAACTTGATACTAAGAGTTTTTTTTACTAAATATTCCTTAAAGTCCCCAACGGGGACAAATATAATAGCGTGGGGTAAAGCGAAGTATGAGCGACACCCTACGTTTAACAAAGAATCCAATTCGTCGCTGTAAGTGACGAACAATCAATGCGTTATGTTCGTCTCCTTCAGAGACGGTATAATTTTTTAAACAAACGTAGGGATTCTCCCTACGCTATATTGTTCGTCACCTTTGGTGACAGAAAAAATCAATTTGATTTTCAAAACAGTTTCTAAGAAATATTCAATGTCGGAACGCCTGCGACCCCGCAGGCAACCGTCGCAAGTGCGATGTAATCAAGTTCGATTTTCAACAACCTGATTAGACAACGAAAGTTTTTCGCTTTTCAAGCTCATTGCAGGCGAGGTCGCCCGCCTTCCTTTTAATACTTTTGTAATCTAAAGAAAAATCTTCAAATCTGCAAATAAAATGAGCGGAATCGTTCTGCAAATATGTTTGGAAAAATCTTCAAATCTTTGGCAATAATTTCTTTGTTTCTAATTTTCGCATCTAATTCTTCGGCACAAACTCGGATTACGGGCATTCAAGCCAAACTTTTTTATCAAAATACGGGAAAATTTTCCGAAGATATTTTCACGAATCAAAGCGATTTGTGGAATGTTTATTTAGATTACGTTTATTCGATATTGGTAATCGTTCAAACCGAAGGAAAAAATGACGGCAAACAGTTTGATACACCAAACAGAATCGAACTTTCGGGACGCTACATCCCGTTTGAAGGCACAGCAAAAGAAATTACCGTCCGAAAAACTACACCGATTTGGTTTGATGAAAACGGCAAAGCAAATGTTGGATTCTGGATTGAAAACATCGGCTGCGAACCGTTGAAATTGACAGTAAAAATCAAAGGACAAACAAAAACTTTGCGAAAGACGATAAAATTCGGTTGCGGTGAATAAACAGGCGGAAACGCAATCTAATCAGTTAAAAATTAAAAGTTAAAAGTTAAAAAAGTCTTTTTATCAACTTTAATTTTGCATTTTTAATTTTTAACTTTTAACTTACAAAAAGTTCTATGTTTAATTTCAAAACTTCATTTTTAATTTTGATTTTCTTGTTTGGAATCTCGGTCAATGCTCAAAATAAAAACGAAAAACTTATTGATTTTGCGGGAGATTTACAGAAAGGAAAAAGCTATTCGGCGGAGATAGCATTCGACGAAAAGTTTAACGAATGGCAAACGGTGAAACGTCTTAAAGTTCCTTTTCATCACGCGGGACGAATCGAATGGAGCAATCTCAAAGATTTTGTCATTCTGAAAAATCCTGACGAAAAAAAATGTAATCGAATCGTATTTAAAGTAGTTTCAAAAAAGATTTATCAGGCAGACAGAAATCGTTGGAATACGATTTATCAAGCTAAAATTTTATCTTTGATTCCTGATAAACCTTGCTGAAACCAATCATAAAAAATGCGTAAAATTTACCAGCACATTTACTTAATAGCGTAAAAATCCCCTACTTGTTTTTGTGAAATCATTGAAAACACAGGCTTTTCCTATTGGCACACGGCTTGCATTTACTAAAAACGGGAAATTGATTTCATTATTATTAAGGAGCTAAAAGATATGGTTTTGAAAGGATATATCGCACTTTGGATTTTGGGAATAGTCGCCGCTGCAATCGTTTATTTAACAGGTAATCTAACTCCGGTTTGGAAAGTAATGTTTGGATTTTTCACTTTCGGGGCAATATTTATGGGATTTTTATCAGTAATTCCTTCAACAGTTTTTCACGGCGAACCAAAGAAACATTAAAAAATTGAGTTTCTTATCACGTTGCTAAATTGCTTCAAACAGGTTTGTAGTTCCTCCTTGTTTCCTGTTTGGAGCAATTTGTATTTCTAGTTTGGATAATTTTATTTTCCACCGATAACCACTGATTTTGTGTAATCAAATAAAAGTAAATAATTTCAATAAATTACCGGTGATTTTATTTTTTTCTGGAAACTTCTTCCTATTAGTAATATATTCACTTTACATTGTATTTTGTGTTAATTTTTGCTTGCAAATGAAGCGTTGGGAGACGTTTTGTTTAGCAAGTCTCATTGAATATTGATTAGAGGAGAGAAGAGAAATGAAAAGACTTTTATTTGTAATTTGCCTGCTGGCTTTAGGTGCAAATCTTACTTTTGCCCAGCAAGCAACGCGTTCTTATGTCGGACCTACTCAGAATCCAAAGACTGCTAAGAAATCTGCGCCAAAGACAAAGCAGACAAGTTCCACCACGCGAAGCAAAGGCGAGATTTACGTTGGCTATTCAGGCAACGTAGCTCCGATTACGGCTGGCGGTGGTTTTACCGGAAATGAAAAAAAGATTCATCACGGAGTTCAAACTTCGGTGACGATCAATGCCAACAGATACATCGGATTAAGAGGCGATTTTTCGGTTGGATACCGTGACCAAAAAGAAGCATTCACCGTTGGCGGTCCGATTACTACCGTCACCCGCAGGACTACTATTTATAATGTTTTAGGCGGTGTTCAACTTAAAGATAATGAATCTGAAGCAACCATCCAACCATTTGGACACGCTTTGATCGGACTCGGTGTTTATCGTCAAACTCTGAGAGATTGCCGAAATCCGATTGGCACTTTTTGCGGAACGGTAGTGAGAGATTCGGGATTAGCCGGAGCAGTAGGCGGCGGTTTTGATGTTAAAGTTGCTACTCGTGCGGGAGTTCGATTTACGGGCGACTATAATCCGATGCGAATCCAAAAAGAAACGATTAATAATTTCAGATTCGGCGTTGGCGTTGTTTTCAAATAGTAAAAATCGGTAATAAGAAAATAAAGTGCTGTCCTTTTGGGCGGCATTTTTTATTTGGAGAATATTTTATTTTGCTTGATTGGAAAACTTTTCGGGCATAATATTTGAAAATATGAAATTAAAAATAATTTTTCTCATCTTGATTCTCTCAACCTCTAACTTGTTTCTTTATTCTCAAGAAACTGACAATTCAAATAAAATAAAACTCTACAACGATTTATCAAATGCCGAAATTTCTCCAATTAATCAAAAGAATGTCATTAAACTCAAAGATGTAAAAAATAAAGTGATTGTTGTAGTTTTCTTTGCTGCTTGGTGTAATCCTTGCACTCAACAAGTAAAGAATTTAATTGAAATTAAAACTGAGTTTCAAAAAGAAGATCTTTTTATCATTGGATTAGATGCGGATGAAGAAGATAAAACAGATTTCGATAGATTTTTAGGCAAAAAAGTTGCTAAAAATTCAACAATTCGTGGCAGTTCTAGTGACAGCAAAGATTTTTGGAAGTTTTTAAAAAAAAATAAAATTAATTATCCACTGGGGTTTGTTAAAGAGTCTTTATTTCAATCTTTGTATCAAGTTTCAAAACGCGACGCAATTCCGCAAACGATCATTATTCAAGACGGTGAAATTAAAGAAATCTATGTTGGCGGAGGAAAAACATTTAAAAGATTTACAGACAAATTGAAAGAAATTTTTAATAAAAATTAATCCTAACCTTTTGCGTCTTTAATATTATTCCTTGCCTACTAATCTTTTCGGGCATAAAATCTCAAATATGTCTGTCGCCTTCCAATTATTAAAACTCGAAAATGCATTCGTAGTAGATTCTTGCGACGAAAAACTTCCAACCGCATTTTACTCTTGGAAAGATGATTCGATAGAGCTTTCCGGCGGAGGAACTCATTTCGGTTATATCTTCAAAGGCAATTCCACTTTGAAAACCAATTTAGGAAGTTTTGCCTTGCGGGAAAAAATGTTTTTCTGCGTGCCGGATAGTTTTATGATTGAAGGCGGAGAAGGAATTATTATCACACGGATTGGTTTCAAAGGGATGTTTAGCATTGGTGGACAAATCGAAGAGACGGGCAGGCTTCGCTATATTGATGGTTGCCGTGATTCGCTTCTGATTCCGCCGATTTTGAAGGGTGCTCCGTGTTTAAACGCACTTTATTTTCCACCAAATATTACGCAAACTCCGCATACTCATCCTTCTGTCCGCGTCGGGATGGTGGCGAAAGGACGTGGAGAATGTGTGACGATTGAAAGGGTTTTCCCGTTGGAAAAGGGTTCAGCGTTTATTATTCCGCCCGAAGCGTTGCATAGTTTTAATACTTACGATGATGAAATGGTTGTTATCGCTTATCACCCCGACAGCGATTTTGGCGCAACTCACGAAGAGCATCCGATGATTAATCGAACCATCATTGATGGAGTTTCGGCAGCGAAATTAGATAATATTCGCACCAAAGGAGACTGAAGAAAATGATTTGTCCGCATTGCAATCAAAGTATTAAATACAAAGAGCGAAGCAACAACACATGTTCAAACTGCAATAAAGAATTTGCCTTTGAGCCCAAAACTCATCCGCTTTTAATTTCAGACAAATATTTTTCAACCGTCGTAGAAAAACTTAGCTATAACGGAAATCTTTTCTACACCTCAGAACAACTTCATTTTGCCGTCAGCCGAAAAAAGATTAAGAGCGGTTCAAATATTATAGGGTTAATAATTCTGGCAGTTATTACAACTTTTATCGCTCTTGTAATTTCTGCTGTTATTAACCCAATTTTAATGCTCTTTATCCCGGTTGGTATTTTATTAATTTGGATTATTTATATCGGAAAAAAAATAATCCGAAATAATAGTCATATTTGTCTGCCGCAAAGTTTGTCGGATTTTAAGAATAGTGTTGTTTATCGTTGGAAAGAAATTTATGGAGATTTTCCCAAAAAATTGATAATGGGAAAACCTCAGAGTTTAGCAAATAACTATAATTTACGCGGAATCCTATTTTGCGAAAGCCAAGAAATTGCCGATTTTTTTATTGCCAATCAACTCAATATTAAGTTTGGTTTAAGCATTTTTACCGATTTAAATTCTCAAATCCCGTCTAATTTGCCGATTTACGTTTTGCACGATGCCAGCAGTGAAGGTTGTGCGTTTTTTGAGAGAGTAAAAGAATTATTCGGCACTCAAAGGCAGATTGTTGATATTGGTTTACGTCCAAACTCGGTGATGAAATCCAAATTGATGATATTCCGCCAGCCAAATTATGCAAACAATCAGTTTAGCAGTTTCACTCAAGAAGAAATGCAATGGCTCAAACAAGGCTATTACACTCCACTTTTCGTTTTGCGTCCGGCTCAATTGGTTCAGTATTTGGACAAAAAATTTGAGCGCAAAGGTCAACAAATCGCAGATGAAAACCCTGAAAAAAAAGCACAGGCAATTGGCTTTATGACGTGGGTAGGAGAAAAATAGGCAGTAGCAGGGGCAGTTGGCATAAATGAAATTTGAAAAACCGTTGCAAGAATCTTTATCAAATCTGCAATCATTCGGGCGGCTTTATTTTACGCCGAAGCAGCTTTTTTATGAATTTTGCCGACAGCTTAATTCGCCGATGGGAATTGAAGCGAAAACTGCTGCGTCTTTGTTTGGATTAGGTGCAGTTCCAACGATGTTTTTGCCGAAACATAAATTTAAATTGATTCTAACAGGCAGTTTAATTTTAGGCGGACTAGCTTTTTTGCGAAATACTCCGCACACGCTTTCCGCTCCGATTTCATTTGCGGATTTTGAATATTTATTAGCTGATTATTTACAAACAAACGAAATTGAAGGTCTTTTGAAAATCGAGGAAAAACTAAATTTCGTCAATAAATTACCCGCAGATTTAACGCTTTTCGGATTGCCGAAAGTCTTGATTTGCGAAACGGACGAAATTGCTCAAATGCTGCGGGCAAATCAATTTCATCTGCAAACGCCGTGTGCAGTTTTGAGCGTAAATGAAGCGAAACCGCTGAATAAAAACGTCAAGAAGATGTTAGCAAATGCTGAAGAACCACAAGTTTACTTTTTACATAATGCGAGTCTTGAAGCATTTTCAATTTTGCGGAATTTGCGGGAGACTTTAGATTTATCCGCAGAAATTCCGCTTCGTTCTTTGGGTTTGCGACCTATCCACGCCAAACGTTTGCATCTTTTTGCTCAAAAAAATGTTTCGCGTGAATTTGACGTTTCAACCTTTGAATATTTGGACGAAAGCGAAAAAAAATGGCTGCTTCGGGGAAACTCGGCAGAGGTTTCGGCGATTTCACCTGTGCGTTTGCTAAGAGTTTTGCGAAGATTGATTTTAGGGTTGGAAATTCCGCCAAGCGAATGGCAAATTTCGTTGCCGAAAAAGAGTTTGGGTTTTATGTAGAAAGGCAGAAACACGACCGTCAGGAAGTGTGACTTCAAGATTATTAACACGCTCCTTCACAGTCGCGTTTCCGCCTTTATTTGAATTTATTTTTCGCGTCTTTTCGCGTATTTCGCGGGCAAAATAAAAATGTCAAATTATCAAACAATCGAATATACTGACGAGCTTTTAGCCGATAAAACCATCTGCCGAAAATACAACAACGGGCGAATCGAATGGCGGACGAAGATTGATG
>ERZ1292633.2271-Hain-H41-02um-R1-2271-length-19828-cov-46_pt1 | contig 14623 bp, 10 predicted proteins | sample MGYA00564406_ERZ1292633 | MGnify/ENA primary metagenome ERZ1292633 (study PRJEB36523, sample SAMEA6512639) | groundwater metagenome | collected 2019-01-08 | study: AquaDiva: Metagenomics assemblies of 32 groundwater samples
TCGACCATTCATCCCTGCCCAGAGGGCAGGGAGTTCTGGCCGGGTTGCTTAAATTTATTGGTTGGGTAAAATAAATATTATGGATAAACAACAAATCGTTACTTTTATAGAGGGGCAACTGGCTACTGGAAAAATCTCAAGGGAAGATTTATTGCTTTTAGCAAATAATGGGGTTCCATCGTCGGTCAATACAGCTCCAGTTTTTAACTCTAGTGCAGTAGAGACTTCACATAAAGAGGAATCATCTAAAAATATTATCAATACCTTTTATGGTATTGGTGCCATCATCGCACTTGGCGGTGTTGCAATTCTTGTGGGTCAAAACTGGACTGAAATTGGATTTATGGGTCGCGTGTTAGTTACTCTAGGAATTTCTTTGATAACTTATATCAGTGCTTTTTTCCTCAACAAACCTTCTCAAAGAGTAATCTCGCAAGTAATGTTTACTATTTCATGCGCACTTGCTCCACTAGGAGTATATGTCCTTCTCGATGAAGCGAATATCTCTTTCGCTTGGCCTTACACATTTTTCACAGCATTAGTTTTGTGCGCTCTTTTCGGTTATGCACTTTGGGCAAGTAAAAAGAACATACTCGTTTTAATTACAATCGGTTTCGCTTCATGGGCTTACTATGCACTGGTCTCGAAAGTTTTTGCATTTGATTATAGTTCGGACATACTTAAATGGGCAGGTATGCTTTTGGGTTTCTCTTACATTTTAATTGCTCATGGTTATCAATCAATATCAACGGCCATTGATGCTTCCGATGAAAAAGAGAAGAAAGCTGTGAGAAATGCATTGTTTGGATTGGGAACGCTAGCTGTTTTAGGTTCAGGTATATTTATTGGAGGATTTTTTGATCTTATCTTTATTGCATTTATTTTCGGCGCTTTTTACGGAAGTGTGTATCTAAAAAGTCAGTCCATGCTTACTTTTGGAGCATTATTCTTAATGGCTCACATAGTAAAACTTACATCAAAGTATTTCGTTGACTCTATTGGGTGGCCAGTTGTCTTAATTATTGTTGGCTTCCTCATTATTGGCGTTGGATACATGGCATATAATCTCAATAAGAAATATATTGCTGTTAGATAAGTTTCTCAAGGGAGACAATCCCCGCCATTTTATAATTTTTCGTAAAAACGGCGAGAATCGTTGTGCACTGCTGGACTAGCTCTACCAAAAAACCGAAAACGAGAAGAAATCACATCGAAAGGGCGCGTGACGAGCTAATAGCAGGAAAGAGCGCCGCCCTTGTTGTTGGGCCGGTTGCCCTAATCGTTGAAATAAGCGTTAGATGCAGTTTTGTAACTTGTTCTTCACCGTCATATTTAGTATTATATAAATGATATGTCCCTACACCGGAAAAAGTATCAGAATGCCGTTTTGTACTTATGCCGGAAGCTAAAAGGCGAAATACGCGGCAAGAAAAAACTAGCAAAATTGCTCTATTTTGCTGATTTTGATTTGTACGAAAAGAGTCAGAAATCAATAACTGGCGATGTATACTGCGCACTTCCAATGGGACCAGTACCCTCGGCATTGGAAGAAATCACAGCTGAAATGACGAAAAAAAATATGCTCGGCGTTGAGCATATTGAAGAGCGAGAAGGATACAATCCCACTGAAGTGTATAAGTGTCTCACCGAACCAGATCTTTCTGTTTTTGATGATGAAGAAAAGAAAATGCTTGATCGGATTGTTGTCAAATATGGCCATCTCAATGGTAAACAATTAGAAGAATTATCTCACGCCGAAGCGCCATATATCGGTACGGAGTTACGAAAAAAAATTCCATACGAACTCACTTTTTATCGTGGTACAGATTTTAGCGAAATATGATTCAGTTTCTGTACCACGACGGCATTCAGAAAGAAATCACCGCTCTTGAGCGGCGATTTCGTACTATACGCAATGGTCTGTCCGCGTTTGAGAGATTGTGCGAGGTGCAATTTAATCCGACAAACCCGCGACAAGTGATTGCGCCCGCTAAGATACACCGCATTACACAAAACGATATTTGGACGCTTTGGAAAACTGAACTGGTTGTGCCTAACTCGGGTTTGCGTCCAAATCAATGGCCGCGAATGTGGTTCGTGGTTAAGGGCGCAATCATTGCATTTTTGTGTATATCATCCCACGTTGATAACTATAACGATGATGACATGAACCGTGTTGCACTGTCGCGGGTTTCAGATTTTTTTTGATCAAACCATCTCTCGGATAACTCCGCATGCGATGCGGGGTCCGCCGCTTACTCCCGAGCCATGCGGACCGCTCGTATATGGATCGGGATTCGCGTGCACCATAAGCGCAGTGCCTTCGCCACTAAAAACACAGAGCGGTCCCTCGGAGAGAGTAACGCGCGTACTCACCGCCTCAAGTTTACCCTTCCCATTCTCATCAATAATAATGTTCGGCAAATCCCCCGCATGGTATGGATGATTCATATCGGGATCGGTGTTGCCATTAGGACCCGGATCAAAGTGTCCGCCCGCGCACTTGAAGCCTCCTTCGCAACTCGCCTTCGCATGTATATGTACCGCGTGTTTTCCGGGGATCAATTTCGCCGGATCGCCAGATAAATTAAGAATGATTTTTACAACCAGCTGATCTCCAAATAAATATTCTGTAAACAGGGCCGTGCCCGCTATTGTGTCTCCAGACATTTCTGCTCGCGCTTTTTTAATCTCTTTCCCGTCAAAAGAAAACAACGACATGCGATCAGTGTAGTACGCGCATTTAATAAATCAACTTTATGCCAAGATGGACTCGTTTATTAACGCAACGTGATACCAGATTTTTGAGCGATGAGCTTGATCCACTCTTCGTGACGCGATAGCTGAATCATCATACCCGTGTATTCCATCTTTAATTCGGAAATCGGCTTGAGCAGACCGTCTATAGCAACGAGTATCTCGTGGAATTTTTTGGTGAATTTCTCGTCGAGATCCTGCAATTCGCGCTTCGTAGCCATGTCTACGCGGATATCAGCAATATCGTTCTCTAGACGCGCTATGTCGTCTTTGGTCGCCATTTCTGCGCGGATATCAGCGATGTCCTTTTTGGTCGCCATTTCTGCGCGGATATCAGCGATGTCCTTTTTGGTCGCCATTTCTGCGCGGATATCAGCAATGTCCTTTTTGGTCGCCATGTGTTTGACCGCGAGCACTATATCGTCTTTCGTCGCCATCGCGCCGATAACGCGATCAAGCTTGTTATTCAAATCGTCCAATCCGATTACCTTATTTTTCTTTGTTGTTTTTTTGATCATAGAAAACATACTAGCATATTACTTCGTAGGGCGTCGTCTTCATTTCTAGTAAGTATTCAGTCGTTCCCAGTATTCGTCTTTGCGAGGCTTTTGGTCGAAGCAATCCAGAGTTTATGCACATATTCTGGATTGCTTCGCTCCGCTCGCAAAGACGGCGCGCTGGGAACGGGTGGATGGTTACCATTCCTACACCCTACTACTATCTGCGCGAGCGGGAGCGATCGATCTCTGTCAACTGTTGCTTGCGCAAGCGGACAGAGGAGGGCGTGATCTCCAAATATTCATCTTCGGCCATCACTTCGAGTCCGCGCTCGATCGTCAGCTGATAGGGCGGAATAAGGTTGATCGCCTCATCGGTACCCGAAGAGCGGACGTTGGTGAGATTTTTGTTCTTTGTCGGATTAACAGACATTTCTTCGCCTTTTGAGGTGTTGCCAATAACCATACCCTCGTAAACTTCCGTTGCGGGATTTATATAGAGCACTCCGCGCTCTTGAAGATTCCAGAGCGAATAACCAAGCGCTTTCCCCGATGCCATCGAAATCATTGAACCTACTGCACGTTTTCGTATTTCGCCTGCATGTGGGAGAAAACCGATTACTCGCGACGAGATGATTCCTTCGCCCCGCGTATCGAGTACGAATTGATTGCGATAGCCTAAAAGACCGCGTGTCGGACCCTCAAAAATAAGTCGCACCTGATTATCATGAACTTTTAAATCCTTCATCACGAATTTGCGCGTGCCAAGACGTTCGATAATGGCACCTTGATATTCGCTCGGCACATCTATTATTACATCCTCGAACGGTTCAAGCTTTTTACCATTCTCCTCATGAAAAATTACTTGCGGTTGTGATACTTGCATCTCATAACCTTCACGGCGCATATTTTCGAGAAGGATAGCGATGTGCAATTCCCCGCGCCCCGACACCTTGAATAGATCGCCGGATGCAAAATCAACTTTAAGCCCGACATTGATCTCCAGCTCTCGAGTGAGGCGCTCGCGAATCTGCCTTGATGTTACGAATTTACCCTCGCGTCCCGCGAATGGCGAATTGTTAACCAAGAAATCCAGCGTAATCGTCGGATCATCTATCGCTATAGCAGGCAACGGCTCTGCGCTTGCATCGTTGGTAATAGTCTCGCCTATATAAATATCCGGCAGTCCTGCGACAACCACGATGTCTCCCGCCTCCGCTTCTGCTGTTTCAATACGATTGAGGCCCCGAAAACTAAACATCTTGGTGATTTTTCCGCTTCGCGTGTCTCCGTCCGGCTTTTTTACGAAAACCGCATCTCCTGTGCGGAGCACACCCTCATATACTCTTGCTATCGCAAGCCTCCCCAAAAAATTATCGTACCCAAGATTGAACGGCTGTAGACGCGCTATCTTTTTTTCCTTCTCGTCCGGCGCAACCGCCTTTACACTCTCAAGAATAGTTTCGAGAAGTGGTGTGAGATCCTTTGACTCATCTTCAAGTTTTAATTTCGCTATGCCTTGCTTTCCGATAGCGTAGACAACCGGAAAACCAGATTGCTCGTTGGTCGCGCCAAGTTCCAAAAAAAGCTCCAGAACTTCTTCCTCCGCGCGCGCCGGATCGGCGGCGGGCTTGTCTATTTTGTTGATGACGACAATTGGCTTTAGTCCAAGTTCCAAAGACTTTTTCAGCACGAAGCGTGTTTGTGGCATCGGACCTTCCTGAGCGTCTACCACCAGAAGAACAGAGTCGATGGCACGCAAAACACGCTCAACTTCACTGCCGAAGTCGGCATGTCCGGGCGTATCCACAAGATTGATCTTCGTGTCTTTGTAAGGAATGGATGCGTTTTTCGAATAGATAGTGATGCCGCGTTCCAGCTCAAGCGCGTTTGAGTCCATTGAAACTCCGGCTTCAAGAACGCCAGTTTGCCGCAAAAGCGCGTCTGTAATGGTTGTTTTACCATGGTCGACATGCGCAATAATAGCTATATTTCTAATTTCCATAAAGGTTCCCTTTTTGTGTCTTCGCTCGGACGAAGTGTGAGCAAGCTCCCACTTCGCTCCTCTCTAGCCACAATAAATAAAATCTCTCAAAGAGATTCGAAGACTATAGCTTTATTTCGAAACAAAAACAAATCGCCGCATGTCCATATCTGCCGGAAAATCGGACCGTATGCGGAAAATCGTCTTACTTCGGATGCGGAATGACGCGGAGAATACGATAAACAGAACCGACGATTCGAAAATAAAAACGATAGCCCAGATTCACACGACCTTGCCATACGTCATTGTTCTCATCGTATTTCTTTGCATGAATCGACGGGTGACGGATGTCGCGACGCAGAAGCTCCAGTTGTTTGAGAGTGGTTTTGCGGAGAGCGACCGGCAATTCTTCGAGGTCTTTGGCCGCGTTGACTGTAAACGTAATGTTCATTTCTTACCGATGAACCTCTTATAGTCTTTGGTCTTTTGCCATACCTGAAACGCGCCGACTGATTTGAACGATGGCGATACGCGTCCAGCATTCTCGTCGGAAAAAGCGTCGCGGAGCGCGACATCGACCTCCGGGTAACGGTCAATCGCCGTTTTGGGCGTGAGCACGATCCTGCTTCCATTGCGCGAGACGGTGACGTAATCCCCTTCGTCTAATCCGAGCTCTCCGCGAATCCGTGCGGGTATCGTTATCTGACCCTTGTGCTTGAGTCTAGCGAGTCGTATGGGAGATGCCGTTTGAGTATTCATAGGATGAAAATCGAAAAGTACGACTTTCGTACATGGTAGCGTGTGGGTAATGATTGTCAATAGAGACCGTCCATTATCGACCCATTAAGTAAGTTGGAAAAGAAAATCATACCCAATTTCACTGATAACGCTAGAATGAACTACTGCGGGGCAAGCCCTGCCCTCGCCTTGTTCCGCAAGGCATCGGCGCGATATCCAGGTGTGCTTCGCACACGTGATTTACTTGAAAACCAAGGTTTTCAAACTTTCCTTAGCGGTTCCCCGCAGCAAGCTGACGGGGTATATTCAGAATAAAAGATGTCTCGCCTTTGCATGAGCACGCAATGACACCCTGTCTTTGCGAGGCCCTTAGCCGAAGCAATCCAGTGTCCGTGCACATATTCTGGATTGCTTCGCTTCGAACGTGACCAATTTTACTTCGCGGTACTCCGCGTTAGTAAAATGGAAATGCCCTTGTGGTGCAATGACGAAATATCAGTGCTTTTGCGTATGATCTAGAAAAGACGTGTTAACGCCTCGTTGCACTTAATCAGTCCATGTCCCCCATGCCTCCCATTCCGCTCATGCCTCCCTGAGCTGGCTTTTTTTCTTCTGGCAGATCTGCTACGGCGGCTTCCGTTGTAAGAAGAACAGCGGCGGCAGAAGCGGAGTTCTCCACGCAACTGCGAGTAACTTTCACCGGATCAATAATACCGGCCTCATACATGTCGACGATATTCGGCTCATCGGTTTCGCTTGAAGCGTCGAAGCCGAATGCCCCGCCCTTCTTTACCACCTCTTGCAAGACAACGGCGGCATCCTCGCGTCCGGCATTGCGCGCAATCTGCAAAAGCGGTGCGGAAAGCGCAGAGAGCAAAATGCGATAACCGATCGTGCGTTCATCATGCGCCTTGGGATCGATCTTTTTTCCCAATGTATGCGCCACCTTCGCAAGCGCCGCGCCTCCGCCCGGCACTATGCCTTCGGCAATCGCGGCCTTGGTAGCATTGACAGCATCTTCGATCTTGTCTTTGAGATATTTCATTTCGGTTTCTGTCGCGGCACCTACACGGATGACAGCAACACCTCCGGATAGTTTAGCGACGCGCTCTTCCAGTTTCTCTTTGTCGAATTTGGAATCCGTATTTTCGATTTGTTTGCGCAGTTGCGAAATGCGCGACTCTATGTCAGCTTTCTTTCCTTTGCCGCCGACGATAATTGTGGAATCTTTGGTAGCGACAACGCGATTTGCACGGCCCAGCATGGCGATCTCCGCGTTCTCAAGCTTGATGCCGAGATCTTCGGAAACAACCGTCCCGCCCACCGTGATCGCTATGTCTGCAAGCATTTCTTTTTTGCGATCTCCATAACCGGGCGCCTTGACCGCAAGCACATTGAACGCACCGCGAAGCTTGTTGACGACAAAGGTCGCCAGCGCTTCGCCGTCCACGTCGTCCGCGATGATGACAAGATCTTTCTTTCCTGTCTGCGCGATTTTCTCGAGAAGCGGCAAAATATCTTTGATGGTGGAAATCTTCTTGTCTGTAATTAGAATGGGGGCGTCTTTTGCCTCGGCCTCCATACGCTCGGCATTGGTGATCATGTATGGCGATACATAACCTTTGTCGAATTCCATGCCTTCGACAAAATCCGATTCGATGCCAAACGACTGCGATTCTTCTACTGTAACGACGCCGTCCTTCCCCACTTTCTCTACAATGTCCGCGATCGTCTTTCCCAACTCTTCCGATTCCGCGGAGATGGTCGCAACTTGGCGGATGTCGTTCTTGCCTTTTACTTCGCGTGCCATCTTTTTCAACTCGGCGACTGCGTCTTTTGCCCCCGCCTCGATTCCGCGGCGCACCATCATCGCATTCACGCCGAGAGCCGTGCGTTTCAAACCCTCGTGAATTATCGCTTGCGTAAGAACAACCGCGGTAGTCGTACCGTCACCCGCCTTGTCGTTTGTTTTCGTAGCGACTTCTTTCACGATAGAAGCACCCATGTTTTCGAATTTGTCCGCGAGTGTGATCTCTTTGGCGATCGAAACGCCGTCATTGGTAATCGTAGGACTGCCCCACGATTTGTCGAGTGCGACATTGCGTCCCTTGGGACCGAGAGTAACTCGCACCGCGCCCGCAACTACATCGACACCGCGCTTGAGTGCGCTTCGCACTTCCGCATCGAAGATAACTTGTTTTGCCATATATTAGATTTTCTTAATGAGTAATAACGAATTTAGAAAATCTTATACCCTGAGAATTTTTCTTTGAAAAATATCGAATGGGTAGATTCTCCGTGATACGTTGTTATTTGATAATAGCCAGAATATCGCTTTCGTGGACTAGAAAATACTCGGTATCGGAATCAGTATCTGATTTCACTTCGTTATCCCATCCAGCATTGAAATACACTTTGGCACCGGCTTCTACTGTCATAGGAATCAGATCACCCTCATCGCCGTATTTACCGGGACCAACGGCGATCACGACGCCAACTTTGGATTTCTCTTTCTGCGCGGTATCCGGAATTATGATTCCCGACGGAGACTTTGTGTCGACATCTTCGCGCCTGATCAAAACACGATCACCAAGCGGGTGAATATTCATACTTGCCGAATTTTTCGATTCTTTGCTCATATTTTATTATATTTTGCTAATTCTGATAAATAATATGGACACATGGCGACTGCCAAACGAAGAACAAATATAAACGATACGATGATCTAAAGCAACTGGACGCATGCGCCAAATAATTGTGCAGATGTTCCACTCACTAAAGAGTTTTCGGCACATAGAGCTGATATAATAATCGCATGTAATAATTCAGCGACTCCCAGTATTCGTCTTCGCGAGCTTTGCCCTGCCTGCGCAGGCAGGGAAGCGATCCAGAAGCATGTGGCAAAATTCTGGATTGCTTCCCGCCGCGCTCCGCTCGCGACTAAAGGCTAAATGCGCTCGCAAGGACAGCGGTCTGGGAACACCTGAATAGTTATAATCGCATTGATTGTTGATATGAAAAAATATTTCATATATGGCTTCGTAGCTGTGTTGATTTTTGCTAGCTTTGCCAACAATTCGATCATATCCGCCGCCGTCGCACCAGGCGGTGCAGGGAAAGATGCCGCGACAGGCTCCAATGCGAAATGCCAGATAAACAAGGGAGGCAAGATAGAGGACGTATACGACTGCACAAAGAGTCCCGGAAAAATAAATGTTACGGTAAACGGCGCAATTGTTACCAAGAACAATCTATGTGGCAAACCATGTAGCGTAACAGTTGCTGGAAAAACAATTACATCGACATGCGAAAGTCCGGGTAAATGTAAGGCAAAAACATTTGAGGATCAGGACGGCAAAACAAAAAAGGTTGAGGATCCTGCCGGTAAAAAAGAAGAAGCGGATAAAGCAAAAAAGAAGCCTGATCCAAACCCAATTCCACCAATTCTTAGAGAGAACGCCGGAGCAATACGTAAATCTAAATCTAAGATTTTTGATCCGAAGAACATAGAACCGATAAAACCTCCGGTCGGTAAAGATGATAAATCTTTTGAGAATATCAAAAAACTATCTGGTGAAGAAAAGAAACCCAACAACCCGCCCGCCGAGACACCAATCCCGCCACCTAAGAAAGTCCGGTCAGAGAGAATACCAAATGATAATCCTTCACAGGTACGTCTTGCGCCTCCCCCAACAGCCATAAGAGCAGAGCTACAAAAACAGGAACGCGAAAAATTCGAAAGACGGCAAACGCCAATCCTGCCATCGAACACATTCCAGCCAAGCCCTACGACTATCCAAGATGCGGGTCTACGTCCTCTTAATGGTCCGCCCAACAGAGAGGGACCTTTTACTATAGGTCCCCCTTTACCACACCCCACTTTAACCCCGTTTAATAAGCCCGGGGACATTAATCCCCTGCCACCGCCCTCGGGTTCGCGAATTGGCAAAGAAGGACCAGGGCCGAGCGTCTCGGAAGCGGAGAAGATTGCCGCTGAGAAAAAGAAGAGACTTGAAAAAGTAAAAAGTACTTATCAGAAGGCCCTGGCAAAAATACAGCATTGCAACAAACCCGGAAAATGTTCGAAAAAAGAAATAGACGATCTAGTTAAGGCCGGAAAGGTGGCGAAAAAAGCATACGAAGACGCGTTCGGAAAACTTGCCGACGCCGAGAAAGAGTTGGAAGGGGCAAAACAGCGGGCACCTTTACCAAAAGATCCTTATGACGATCTACCGCCATCAAAACAAGTTGAAAAAGCGCGTGAAGATGCTAAAGAGGCGGCGAAGGAGGCGACGATAGCAAAAAACAACTCTGACGCAGCAAACAAAAGTGCCGGAAAAATCCCGCTAATTGCCCGAGACGATCCCAGACTCGCTGGGGTCGAGAAAAGAAGATTGACTACTTTGGATAAAGCGGATGAAGCGGAACACAAATCCAATGAGGCAGAGCGTAAACGCGAGGCAATCGAGACAAAGCATCCAAATGCAGTAGAACTTATCGATCAAATTAAAGAGAGCAAAGCGAATCGAGACGCGGCCTTAAGTCGTATTATTGATAAACCAACGAGCCTCGTAGGCAAAGCATGGAATGTAGGAAATAGAGCAAAGGCAGAATATGAAGAAGCTAGAAGAGAGGCAGCGCAGAAGAACCTAGACAAAGTAGACAAAGGGACCTTTACCATAGGCCCATCACCCATCAGTGCACTCGCGAAAAAAGTCTTACCTACAGATGTATATGGAAAGGTTCGGGAATATGCGAACACAAGTCCAACTATTATACTTGCGAGAGCCTTGCCTTCGTATGTTTACGGAAAGATTGCAGAACGTTTTGGAAAAGATGCAAAGTACAGCTTGGGAGAGGCAGGCAGGCTTCTTGGAAAAGATAATCCTACTCTTTTCCAGTTTGCTAAGGGCGTTGGGTCTGGAATTAGGGCGGCTGGCAGCTCCCTAATCGGCGGCACTGCATCTCTTGGAAAAAGCTTGACCGATAATTCGGGATATACAGGTAGTCCGAAAGTTGCGAAAGAGAACGCGTTGGATCCAGTAGCTACTAAGGCGAAGATTGCTTTCGATTCTGCGCTGGTTGGGGCACCATTTGCCAGATCCGCAATACAAGGCACGTTACGATCTGGATTTAAATATCTAAAACCTATTGCAAGTGATGTGGGTTTTGCCGTTAAAACCATCGCCACGAATCCAAGTGAGGCCTTCCGTATCGCTTCTGGCGCACGAGACGCGTCTAATGCTTTTAGAAGTAATCCCATAAAACCAGGGGAATTTACACAACGGCTTGTGCCCCAAGGGAGACAGTTGCCCGGAATTGTATCGAAAAATCCGATCACCAGTCCTGCGGCTCGCTTGGGGAACGAAGTGCCGACGGCACGGTTTGCAACACAACCATTGCTCGGTAAACCCATAGCTATTGAGAAACCCGCAATAACCGCACGCAATCTATCGTCATCTCCCCCGCGAGGCACGGCGTCTGAGACCGGTGTGGCCGCAAGAAATCCGGCGCGGAACGAGCCTGAGTTGTCAGGCGCCTCAAAACAAAACATAAAATTTACCCCAGAAGAGAAGGCTCGTTTCGAGGCCGCCCAGGAAAAAGTTGGAGCTGAAATTATCGCACAACAAGAAGCCAAAGCACTCGCACCAAAGCCCTCGATATTTTCGCCCGAACAATGGTCGCAAACTAAAACCATTGCCTGGAATAAATTAAAAGAAATAGGCGCGGGCCTCAAACCAAAACTTTCCAGAGAAAATAGATTGAAAATAGCCGGTGCGATCTTGCAGTTACAACCCGGCGCCGGTTTCGCCGCCGATGTCGGTACACAGGCAGGTCGCCTCGCGCAACCTACAATTTCACGCGAAGCTGGATATATTGGTAATGTTATCGAAGGGGTAACAGAAAAGACAATCGCAAATTTAAATACAGGAAGAGCGGCAAGAAGTGCGATTATATTTGACGCCGCTAGGGGTGGTCCAACAAAAGGTCTTTTGCCTGTTTCTAATTCTATCGCACCGCCTACAATTGCCGGTCTAGCCGGATCAAAGATACTGCCAGTTTTTGCGGGAATTAATCCTGCAGGTTCTCCTACACAAGCAGTTGCCGCTCCCACTGCCGCGCCGATCCCACAAGCACGCTCTGGCAACATCTCGGCCCCCGCGCCAGTATCCCCAAAAATTCCAACCGTACCATCTGCACAAACAGCGCCATCTATCTTGGATGACCCCGCCATAGTCGCGGCCAGGCAATTGGCCGATAATGTACCTTTCTCTAAATATCTCACACATGAAGAGCGACGACCAGGCAAGCTTGTGAAAGATGAGTATGGTCGTGTCGGCAGGATAGACGCAAGAGGGTACGCTCCCGGTGAGTTTGGATACGATATAGACAAGCCTGCCTTTAAAACGCTGAAAGAGTTCACGGACTACATGGGGAAAAACAAACTACGAGGATTGCCCTCTATTTCTTCGCCTACCGCTCCTGCCGCACGACCTTCCGTACCCGCCGGCGGGATTACTTCTACCGTCGCACCTCTTCCGCCTCGTCGCCCCTTCACGCTTGCGCCTGCAGTGAATCCCGCGACTACACAAAACGCGGTACCATCCGTCCAGAAGATCCTGGGAGGATCAGGCAAATTCGGCGGTGCGGTCGCACTCCCGACGTCACCGATAAAGCAAATCATTTACAGTCGCGGTTCCCCTTCTCCCGCGCAATACGCCGACATTGGTGCCAAGATATTCGAAAGGAGTGGACTTGATGCAAGTAGCAATCCCTTATTGGTTCCTGCCGACTTCGATGCATATACAATAGCGGCATGGAATGATCTCAACGAAAGAGGAATGTTGGACAGGCGGATATTCCCCACCCCTGCGGAACTACAAGCATTGATACTTGCGAAGGCTACCAATGAAACAGGAGGATCGAGCATCGTCGCCAGTCCTTCTGATCCTGTTTCGTCGCGGAATGCGCGAGGATGGTTGCAAATTCAAGCTGGGACCGGACGCGATCTCGGCGCGCCAAATGCGACAACCAATCCGATAGAACATCTTCAGGCGGCAGTACTTGGGGCAGTTACGAACGTCAATATTGCTGCAGCCAAATTCCCCAACGCATCGCCTAATTTCATAAAAGCGTACGCGGCGACCCTCTACAATGTTGGACAAAATGCCAATCCCCAGGGCCCAAATGCATACGGTTATAGAGTGGCAAATACCGCTGATTCATTTGCCAATGTGACACACGGCGAAACAGGCCCTGCGGATACCGCATGGGTAATGGCGCATTATCCCAAGCACATCAGCCCCCAAAGCGGTGCCCACATTGCAGGGATGATCAACGCAGCCCGCGCTGATGCGACACCCGGGGACCAAATCATTGCCGCCCTAGACGCCTTCGGAGAGGCAATCCTCGGAGCATTCCGAGATATCGCAAAAGGTCCCTTGAGCGACTTACTGCCGCAATTAGAACTACCAACTCCGCGCCCGTTGAATCTCGCAGAAAACGCCGATGCGCCGACACCCGCACAACAACGAGAGGCGAGGGTCGCAGAAACGTATAAAAACATCACCCGCATTGCTCCTGCCTTTTCTGAAGCGTGGGGTATCGCGCCAACCGATTGGCCGGCAGTGACGGAGGGAATCGGAGGCGTGTGTCAGCAGGAATCTGGATGCAATCCGGATGTCAAGAATCCGCCGGGAAGCCAATATGGCGGAGTGAACCAGACAGACCTGAAGAAAGGCGTACCCGAGAATTACAATACATTTAGGGCTGTTGCCAACAATCCTTTTATACGAATGAGCGACGAACATCGCCAGATATTCAGAGACTTGGCGGATGCGACTGATCGGATATTAAAAGCCGGAGGTGATCCGCGCAAAGAGTCATTTGTCGGAGCGGGTATGCTCGTCGCCCAAGCGTTCAATTTGCCGCGCGAGGGGGCGCCTTTCGGACTCCCCGATCAAGCAAGCGGGTTCTCTCCTGCGGTCGCCGCGGTTAATTCGCCGCATGCGCGCAATCCTGATGGCAGTCTTGATTCCCAAGAAATAGCGAAGATGATTCAGGCGGCGCAGATTAGCCCCGGGGCCATCGCAGCCCTTGAGGCGGATCCGAACGCCAAGCTTTTGCCAGCCGAAGCAAAACACTATTCAGGTAACCATATACGAGTGAAAGCTGGCGATCCGGTGACAAAAGTTCTTGATATCATGGGTGCCGATCAGAGAAACTACGCCTCGAATTTTGCAAAAGGTATCAGGGGAATTCAAACGGCGCGACTATCGCCTAATACCGCGCCACCTAATAATCAATTGGCGTATGCAGAACCTGATGCGGGTCAAGCGGTTTTTCCAGATTTTTCCAAGCCCCGAGGCTTGCCTTCAAAAAATATTCCTCTACCGCCACCCCGTCCATCAGATTTGGGAACAGGAATCGTAACACCCGTTACGCCATTTGCGCTTCCCGATTCAGGTCTGCTGTCTCCTAATTTGAGGGAACCTCTGCCGAAGCCCGCTCTCTCAACTGACTTCACGTCTCCGGTTAGACCATATCGATTCGGCGAACCTCGCCTCGGACAACTAAACCCGACGCTTGATTCTCTGCCGAAGCCCGCTCTCTCAACTGACTTCACGTCTCCGGTTAGACCATATCG
>ERZ1292633.3722-Hain-H41-02um-R1-3722-length-14621-cov-5_pt1 | contig 14621 bp, 16 predicted proteins | sample MGYA00564406_ERZ1292633 | MGnify/ENA primary metagenome ERZ1292633 (study PRJEB36523, sample SAMEA6512639) | groundwater metagenome | collected 2019-01-08 | study: AquaDiva: Metagenomics assemblies of 32 groundwater samples
GGACGAGCCCCAGTGTGAGATGTCCTACTCCTGCCGCCGCAGGTTCCTCGCTACCAGCCGAGCTCGTTGGTCTCGGCCTGGAGGGCGCCGAGGTCGAACACGTCGGTGGCGGGGACCTCGGCGGGGGTGGGGGCCGAGGTGGTGACGTGGATGTTCATCGTCTCGCGGCTCGCCCGGCCCTTGGAGCCGAGCGTGTTCCCCCGCGAATGGGCGAGGGGCGACGAGACGTTGGCACCGGAGGAGATCGGCGCCTTCCCGGTCTCGCACTCGGCCGCGCTCCGGAAGAGGAACGCGGGCGCGGTGATGAACGCGGCTCCGAGGACCGTCCACACACCGAACTTGCCGATCGGGGCCATCCACGACCGGATCGTGGAGTACTGGTGGCCTTCCGAATCCCGCCCCGTGGTGAAGATCCGGATGGGTTCCACCACCCCGGGCTTCCAGGCCATGGCGAGCCCGATGCCGAGCAGGATCTGGAACCCGATCACCATCATCGCCCCGACCCACCCGTCCTTCTTGACGGTGCAGGACAGGTTGGCCGAGAGCGGGTAGGACTTCTCCTTCGAGCCCGTCCCCGTTCCGATGCCCCACCAGGCCTTCTGCTTGGCGAACCACGTGGGCGTGCCGTGGACCATGATGTCCGTGCTCTGCTGCTGGATCACCGAGAGCGCCTTCATCGCGCGCTCGGTGCAGGCCGGGGACTCGGCGACCTGCTTGCAGACGGCCATCTCGTGGTCCAAGGCGTCCGCGTCGGCCAACCGCTCGCGCTCGCGGGCCTTCTCGAGCGTCCGCGTCGCCTTGTCGCCACCGAGGCGCTCGACGGACTTGGCTACCTGGTGGCTCTCGTACGCGGCGACCGTCTCCGGGTCGACCTTGGCGACGCGCGCGATGTCCTTCTGGATCTGCATCTCGTGCATGTGCTCGGCCGCGAAGTAGAAGATCCCCGCGATCGCGACCACGATGATGCCGACCAGGAGGACCACGGTCGCCCGCACCCCGAGTTCGCTCTTCCAGTTGGCGAAGGGGAGCAGGGCGATGACCGCAGCGACCATGAGTCCGATGGCGACCATGAAGGCGACCACCGCGTAGCTGTCCATCCAGACCCCGAGCGCGAGCCCGAGGCCAGCGATGCCGGCGAAGGCCGCGACGGAGCGGACGATCCGCTCCCCCCAGCCCATCGGCGGGGTGGGGGTTTTCGGCGCGCTCTCCGGCGCCGGCGTCGGAGCCCCCGTGGCGGGGGCGGGTGCGTGACTGGACATGTCGGAACTCCTACTCGGCCGCCGCGGGCGTGCCGGAAATGGTGGACGTGAAGGTATTGACCCCCTTGGACACGACGTCCTTGAGGAGACGGAACGGCTCGGTGAGCATGCTTCCGCACCAGAGGGCGACGCCGAAGGGGATGAGCGAGAGGAACAGGATGCCGATGCCGATGCCGAGCACCGCGAGGTTCATTGTTACGATGCCGCCGATGAGGAACAGGACCCCGATGAGCGCGCCGGTCGCGCCCATGAAGTTGCCGATGGCGAAGCCCGCGAGGAGCAGCGCCATCCATCCCGTCACCACCATCGCTCCGCCCTTGGCCACCGCTTTCACGGCGTGTCCGGGCCAGAGGCTGTCCTTGATGTCCTTGACCATCGACGCCACGGACGGATCCGTGAGGTGCGCCGTGGCCGCGAACAGGAAGGACTGGATCGCCTGGTCCTCGCGGATGTTCTCGTTCTCCGCCAGCCTGGCATCGCACAGCATGAGCGAGGCCTGCTTGGGGTTCACGATGTACATCGCGAGGATGGCGTCCAGGAGCGTCGCCGCGCCCGGCATCTCGTTCGCCGGGTCGCTGTGAATCGACATGTGCAGGTTCTGGAACAGCCGGCCGGCCCGGCGGTGCCCGAGCGGCGACATCGCCCGGTGCCACGCGGCGAGCTCCTCCTTGACGGTCCGGAGGTGCGCGATCGCGGCCGGGGCGTGGGTCGGCGTCGGGGTCGGGTGGGCGGCCGGGGGCGCCGCCACGGGGGTCGGGGGGTGGGCGCCGGTGGCACCCGGGTTCGTTGCGGGCATGGGTGCTCCTGATGCCGCTCCCGCGGCGGTGGATCGGGTGGTGACCGCGCCCTCGATGAGCTGCGCGATCTCGATGTGGTTGAGGGTGGCGGCGGCGCGGCTCACGAGTGCCCCGCCGACGTCGTCGATGACGTCGACGAGCGCGCGACGGGCTTCGGACGAGAGATTCGTCACGGCCCGCAGCTTGCGATCGAGCCAGACCTCCAGGATCGTGGTGGCCGTGTGTCCCATGGCCGTGAATCCGGCCTGCAAGAAGTTCAACTGCCTTGGGGTGAGGTTGTTGAACAGCCACAGGTAGAAGTCGCGAACCTTCTGGAACCGGACCGCCACGTCCGGCGCGTCCTGCACGGCCTGGATGAGCGGGGTGGTTTGCGCCTCCCCGATCAGGTCGATGCCGACGGCACGGAGGAACGAGGAGTCGTCGCGGGGGGCATTGCGAGGGGGCATGTGGAATCTCCCGGAGGGTAGAGGGACGGAACAATGCCCGTTCACAAACTGACTTTCATGTATCTTCAGTTGTGAACGAGCGGAAACGCCCTGCAAGCCGGAAGGCCCACAGAACTAAAGAATATAGCATAAAATAGCGATTTTGTCAACCGTTTCCCGTGCTTGGGGTGGATTGACAAAACGGCCATTTTGTGCTATATTTCTAGGTCCTCAAAAAGGACGAAAAGCGCTCTTTTTAGCCCCGTGGAGTGCGCAATGTGAGCCGAAAAGATCAATTCGGCCTAGATTCCGCATTCCGCGGTCCTTCCCCTTCCAGGAGCAACCCATGATCATCGCCCTTCTCGCGTCCCTCGCTCTCGCCGCTGACCCCGCCACCGTCGAGGCCGCCACGGCCTACGTGGAGGCCGGCAACGTCGCGGAGCTCGACGCCCAGGTCGACGAACTCTCCGAGCGTTGCCGCCGGGGGTGCAGCCCGACCGACAGCGCCAACCTCGCGGTGGTGGCCGGCATCCGCGCCGAGGCCCACCGCCAGATCGAGGCCGCGAAGCCAATCGTCGTCGTGACCCCGCCGCCAACGGTCACGGCCCGCGCCCCCGAGCCCCCGCCGCCCACCTCCAGCCCCGCCGTCGTCACCGAAGTCGTCGATCCCGTCGCCCGCGAGGCCGTGAAGAAGCTCGCGGTCATGACCAACGACGGGTTCGCTCGCATCCAGGGGTTCGATTCCTCGGGATCGTCGGTAGCCGCCCAGAAGCCCGCCGCGCCGCGCGACGGGTTCACCACCGAAACCCCGAAGAGCGGAGCCGAAATGCTCCTCGCTTCCAAGGGCTACGGGGTGCTCGGTGTCGGGCCGTCCGATGTCGAGCTCAGCTGGGACCCTGGCGCGAGCGGGGCGACCATCCTCATCAACCGCCCCTCGGGCGGCGGCCAGGCGACTCGGGCGGCCGAGAGCAGTCGGGTGGAGCGGTACGTGTACGTCGTCGTGGCCAACGTCCCGCTCAAGCTGTACCCGGGCGGGCGGATCGTCGAGGGGATGCCCTCGCCGGTCACAGTGACGGGGCCCGCGGCCGTCATCCGCAAGCTCGGCGGGACCGGCACCAAGACCGACGTCTCGGCGATCCAGGCCGACGACGTGGCCCGGTTCTACCTGACGGGATCCGGCATGGTCCTCCGCTTCGAGGAGAGCCACGAGCAGCCGGGCACCTACAGCTACACCTGCAAGTTCCCGGTCTACCCCGGGAGCCGAGCCCACCTGCCCGCCATTGTGGGGCAGTGCCAGTGATCGTCTCGAGGGCGCGGCGTACTCCCGCTCCCTCACCTACCGAAGAACCCCCCGGCGCACTACGGCGCCAGGGGGTTCATCGCATCTAACGGATGTTTTTCTAGGAAGCGTTGGTTGTAGCGTCGCCGATTTCTTTGACCACAAACCCTGCGATCGAGTAGGCAGCAAGGACCAGAATCAGACCAATGATCGATGTTTTCAAAATATTCTTGGCTTTAACGACCATTTCATCGTTGCCACCGGCCGTCATCCAGAGGAAGCCAGCGTAAAGAACCAAGAGAAGGAAGATCACGCCAAGGAAGCCGAGAATGACGTTGATCAAGGTTCCAATGATCACGAGCAAGTCGGTCGGCGCGCCGGACGTGCCGTAGGCTTCACTCCCGACGTTCGTGAGTGGAGTATTTAAGTCGAGGGTATCGGCCGAGACGGCAAACGGGAGCAGGAGGAACATGGGTGCGATGAGATATTTCATCATATGGTTTAGTACACTTGTTTTAGTCTTTTAATTTTAACAGCTTCCCCAAATATCTTCGCAGGTTGGCTCTCCACCCTCGGTTGCCGCAGAGGTTGACCCCACGGTGGCATCTCCTATCTCTTTTACCACAAAGTTGGCAATCGAATAGGCGGCGAGAGTGATGATGAGGCCGATGACGGCGTTTCGAATCCAGGCTTTAGCTTTTGTTACTTGCTCGTCGTTGCCGCCCGCGGTCATCCAGAGGAAGCCGGCGTAGATGGTGAGGATAAGGAGGACGGCTCCAAGAAGACCAAGGCCAACATTAATAATTGTCCCCACATAGTCCAAGAGGAGCGTTTTTGGTTCGCCACTTGTCGGATCCCCGAGGCCACTTGAGCCACCAACTTGGTTGAGGATGTCGCCATATTCAACTTTGGGTGCCGCGGGTTCCGCGGCGGCTTGTACGAGCACAGGAGGGAGCAGGAGAACAACCGAGAGAACCAGAGAGGAGATGATGGCAAAGCGTTTCATAGTTTAGGCTCCGGTGGTATTCATGAGTTCAGCCGTCACGAAGTAGACAATGGCATAGGCCGCGGTGATGATCACAAAGCCGATAATCGCGTTTTTGATCATGGTTTTAGCTTTGGCGACTTGTTCTTCGTTTCCACCAGCGGTCATCCACTGAAAGCCGGCAAAGAGGATAAAGGCAAAGACGACGAACCCAACAAACCCGAGCGCAGTTTGGATGATCGATCCAATCGTCGCGGTTAAGCTGCCAGCCTTGTCGTAACCGGCGTTCAGCGCGGTTTCGTTGAGGCCCGTTTCCGTCACATCAATCCCTTGGGCAATAAGTTTGGCAAGTTTCATAAGATGGCGTGAAGGGGCTTAGGGTGATGGAAGTCCGCTCACGTCACAGGCCGAACGTCGGTGGCTCGGCCTGATCGAATCTATTATTAGGCGGTTGTTGCGCCGACCAATTCGCGAATCACGAAGCTGGCAATGGCGTAGGCCGACAAGATAATGGCCAATCCGATGATACCGGCAATGATGAGCTTTTTTGCTTCGCCCACCTTTTCTTCGTTTCCGCCAGCGGTCATCCACTTAAAGCCACCGAACAAGATGATCACCACCGCGATCACACCCAAGAATCCAAGGGCGGCGCGGATAATCGCTCCGATGGTCTCGTTCAAGTCGCCCTGACCGAGGCCAGTAGCGTCCCCGAAGCTGGTTGGAAGGAGATCGTTTTGAGTAATGAGGTTCGTGTTACTCGTGTCGTCTTGGGCGTGCGCTGGTTGGGTCAAGTGTCCGAATCCGAACAGGACGACAGCGGCGATAGCAATCGCCAAGGCGAAGTGCCCGACCTTGTGTCCGACGTTGGATAACATCATAGGTATATTAAGGATATTAGTTGATTTAATTATTTACCCTACAGAGCCGGTCGTGATCGCCGAAATTACAGCATTCACGATGGTGTAGGCGAAGAAGATAACCACGAGTCCGATGGTAGCCCAGATGAGAACTTGTTTACCTTTCTCAATTTTCTCAGCATTTCCGCCAGCCGTCAACCACAGGAATCCACCCAGGATGAACATGAGGAGGGCAATTGATCCAGAAAGTCCAAGTGCCGCCTTGATAAGCGTACCCATAATCACCCGTACATCACTAGTTGCCAAGGGGTTTACGAGGTTGACGCCCGTGGTGGCAGAAGCAGCAGAAGAGCCACTGGTGGTCGCTTCAGATTTTTTGGTGCAGCGGCCAAGGGTTTCAGTGCTGGCATTTGCTCCGACACAGCTGTAGCCGCTCAAACAGTTGGTGTCGTCTAAACATTCGCTCGAAGTCCCGGCTGTTGGATCGGTTGACGAAAGACCGTGGTAGCTACAAACTTCGGCGCAGGTTAGGGTGGTGTACTCTGTATACGCTGTTCCGGCGTTTTCTCCTTGGCACTGACAACCTGTGTCTCCGTCGGTGGAAGAGGAGAGCACGCCTGTGTAGTTGGCAGAGCACGAGGCGCTACATAAAGAGGCGTCAACGGACTTTTCACTCTGGGTGCCGGTCGAATTGTAACAGCTGCAGGTCGCGGCGTTTACGGGGGAGACAAACGTGCTGAGGAGGAAAACACTTAAAAGAAATGAAAAGATGTAGCGCATATTATTCTGTTGTTTTACCACGGCAGCACTGAATATTTTCGCCGCCAGGGCAGAGATTTGGCAAACATTCATACGTTGAGTCGACTTGGGTCTTGTCGAGGCAAGCATAGCCTTCACCAGCGTGGCCGCCTTCGGCTGGACTCACTAATTCGCATTTGTTGGTTTGGCCAGCCGTGCCCCCGCGCAATGCGCCAGTCAAGAAATTGATGGTTGTGTAGGCGCCAAAGATGATCAGCAAACCAATGAGCGATCCGGTCATGGCGGTTTTGCCTTTTTGAATCCGTTCCGAGTTGCCAGCAGAAGTCAGCCACAAGAATCCGCCCCATACCAAGACCACGAGCACCAACGACCCTACGGTTCCTAAAATAAAGTTGGCAATGTTCACGAATACTTGCATGAGCTCGTCGATGGTGCAATTGCCACTTACGCGGCAGGCGCCGCCTTCTTCAATCCCCGCAAAGGTAATGCCGCTACTTCTCAGCGCTTCAAAGTCAATGACCGGAGCGGCATGCGTGATGTGCGGAGTGAGAATGAGGGCGAAGACGATGAGAGCTATGCCTCCTGGCCAGAATTTCATAACGTCTGATTAACTTGCGAAACAGCGCGGTGAATCGCTTGGGTCGGGTCAACGCTGCCGCCAAGAATGTTGTCGATGAGTTCGCGTAGCGCCGCTTCCGCGGTGATTACATCCTTACCACGATACCACGATTTGGCCGTTAATACTTGCGAAGCAAAGGCTGAGAGCTCTTCATCTTCGAGCTGGCCAGCGATCAGGGAACGGAGCGCCGGAGGTTTGCGAGCTGCGCCCAAGTACTTGACGTTTTGCTCAGCGTCAGTGGTCAAAAATTGCACAAAGTCCCAAGCGTAGTTCACGTGCTCAGAATCTTTGGAAACGGTAGCCATCCAGTAGTTGCCGAAATTGACTTGCCGTCCGCCATCGATTTGGGGTACAGCGGAAATCGCAAAGTTGAGTTTAGGTGCCGCGGTTTTGATAAGCGGCAGATGATAGGCATAGCCAAAGAACATGGCCGTCGTGCCTTTCGCAAAAGCATCAAACGAGTTGGGCTCGTCGGCGTTCCAGGTGTACACCGCTTTGGTTGGGTTGGCAAAATCGGTATAGAAGCGCACGGCGTCGAGGCCTGGCAAGTTCCCAGTTTGGTCAGCGGGGAGCTTGTCAAAGGTGGCTTCGCCATTTGCGTCCGCCATTTGGGTTCCGTTTTGCATCATAAGGAGAGCCAGCAAGTCGGCCGAGCGTTCGACGTTGTCGCTGGTGCCCATTGCGGCCCCTGATTGCACTATCCGGCCCAAGTCATCGGTCTTGGTGAGCTTCATGACCGCGTCTTGGAACGCGTTCCAAGTGGTTGGGGCTGAAGCAATTCCGGCCGCATTCAATAAATCCTTGTTCCAATACAGCGCCATCGTGTCCATGGCCAGCGGCAACGCAAAGACTTTGTTGACCGCATCTTTATCCTCATTTGGTTGATAAGGAAGAATGGCGTCTTCTTCGACAATATCGATAAAGCGATCATTGAAGGCGCGCATGCTGATCGTTGGCTCCGTGCGAACTACGTTGACCACATCTTTTTTGATCGCGCCCTTCACTTCTTGATAGCTAATGGTCAAGGCATCAGGGAGGGGAACGATCAAACTTTGATACTCCTTCACCCAATCGTTGTGGAGCAAAAAGATGTCTGGACCGTCGCCTTCAGCAAAGGCGCGGATCAGCGCCTCTTTGTATTCTTCGTAGCGAAACTCGCGGAACGACAAACTAACATTGGGGTGCAGCGCGCGATAGCTTTCCATTACCTCGCCGTAATTGTCTTCGTCATCGAACACCCCCCAAATGGAAAGTTCAACGGGCTCCGTGGCCTGCTCGGATCCGCGTGAGCAGCCGAGGCCGGTGAGGGTCAGGGTAAATAAAGCGATGGCCGTTATTTTTTTGATGTGCGACATACCCCCCGAAGATATTTTTTGAAATCTTTACCGACTTCCGCGTGCTGCATACCGAGTTCGACTTGGGCGATCAAAAAACCAAGCTTGCTCCCGCAATTGTACCAAATGCCATCAAACGCACAGCCATAAAGGGCTCGACCCTGTTTTAGGTAGGTTTCAAAGGCGTTGGCAAGGCGGATTTCACCGTCCGGGCCTGCGTCTGTTGTTTCAAGAATTTCCAGGATTTCCGGAGTTAAGATGTAACGACCGATAGCGATCAGATTGGATGGAGCTTCTGCAAGCGGTGGTTTTTCAACGAACCGATTGATTTCCCAGGTGTTACGATCGACCTTACTTCCATCAATGACGCCAAAATTTGGCACCATTTTTTTAGGGACGGCGTGGAGAGAAACCACAGGATCGCCGTATTTGTCGTAGACGTTCATCAATTGTTTCAGAGCCGGCACTTTGCCCGAAATAATATCGTCACCGAAAAGCACCGCCACAGGTTCGTGTCGGTCAATGAACGGCAAGGCGGAAAGGACGGCATGCCCATCACCGAGCGGCTTGTTCTGGCGGACAAAAGCAAACTTTGCCAGCTTGCCAATCTTGGAAATCTGTTCCAGCTCTTTGGTTTTTTTCTTTTGCTCCAGGCGATGTTCCAGTTCAAAGTTGCGGTCGAAATGATCCTCGATCGCCCGTTTGCCAATCGATGTGACGAAAATAATCTCCTCAATACCGCTCGCGACGGCTTCCTCGACGATATATTGAATGATCGGTTTGTCGACAACCGCGAGCATTTCTTTTGGCTGAGCTTTGACGGCGGGCAGGAAGCGCGTTCCAAGTCCGGCGACCGGGATAATAGCTTTTCTGATCTTCATAGGTGATGGGACCAGTATAGCAAAAAAGTCCCGTCTTCCGCTACAATGAGACCACTATGGCTGCTGAAGGAGGATTTTCAGAGTACCGAGCCCCGCTCGGCCCCGACGTCGCTTCGAATGGAGACGTCTGGGCGTATTTTGATCAGTACGACTTAACGCCTGAAGAGTCCCAAGCGAGGCGTCCGAACGTCATGGACTTTGAACACCGCACGTTAGACGAGCGGGTCAACAGCGATAAATACTTGAGTCGCTTGAAAGGGCGTACCCACCGTCGAGAAGAACGGAAAAATGCTGAACAGCCCGAGCGCCAGCGTGAGGTTCCTTCCGGGGCTGTGTTCGAGGAGTTTTTGGTCGATCGTCTGCGGGAGGCTAAGTGGTTTGGCGGTGAAGTGTTCCGTACCACAGAGCACGATGATTGGTATAACGGGGTCGACGCTGTTGTTGAGTGGCCGAGTTCGGAAGCAGGGAAGCCGCCGGTTCGTTTGGCGATTGATTTTTGGACAGGGGAGCGCGGTGATGCTGCAGACGAAAAACTGAGCCGTCTTATCGGCGGGGCTAAGGTGAAGTATTTTCGTTCTCTGCTGGAGCAAGATGAAAACGGCAAGCCAAAAGAAATGCGCTTTTGGTTGCCGAAGGTGGTGATTGGTGCTGATCCAGAAATGTTCAGGCAGATTGCCCGGGAAGGTCGGGCGACTGATGAACACCATCCGCTTCGGACCTTACTGCTTGAGCAAGCTGAGAAACAGATTGACCTGCAGTTAGAGCGGATGGCGGGTGTGTACATTGAAGCCTCGTGGGCCGAGGAGTTTCGTCATCCAGAGTCAGATACCTTGCGCGGCAAATTGAAACGCGCTGGTGAGTCGGTGGACCGTATTGTTGAGGCGTTTGCCGAATCTCCCGAGGAAGCTTTTCGCTATGTGCGAACATTTAAGGAGCATCCGTATCTGGATGATTTGTTGCGGCTCAAAAAGGTGATAGATCAGGAAGTGACGAGGGCAAAACAAAACGCGCCCCTGGATGAAATATGGACGCGTCTTGCCGAGACATCATTTACTAACAACTTGCTCCACGAAGAGCAATGGGCGTTAGCGAGCTAGTTACTTTCTTGGGTGATAACAGAGATAATTTTTGTTTCGAGTGAAGTGACAAGCGTTTCGTCTTCCGCGTTTCCTTGCAGTGCTAATTCGTACACTCCTGAGTCACCGGTTGATTCCAGAGTGATCTTCAGCCTCCCCGATGCCCCCTGCATTTCTCCCAGAATATAGCGTCCTTCGTAGTAGGCGTCGCTTTCGTGAACGCTCCAGTGCGCTTCGGTGACGTGCTCTGCGAGTTTATCGCACAAAGCCTGGAGGTCTTTCATGGAAAACGTCGTTTTAATCGTCTGTTCTCTCAACATACAGTTGGCCTTTTTACTTTAAGGTGAGGATGGTATGACGCAACGTGCCGACGAGTGGCGAAGAGCCAGCCTTTAGCCAGAGCACCTCGAGGGTTTTGGCGTCAGGTGAGAGGTAGACCGTGGTGGCAGTGGCTGGACCTTCGACCGCGCCAGAAGTGATTTTTGTTCCATCGTCGGCGTACACCGCGTAGCCAGCTTTTTTGTTGGGGTCGGTGTGTTTACCAACGACGTCTTCCCAACCAATAGCGATCACTTCGCGGCCGCTCGAAAGAATTCCGGCACAGCTTACATGGGCGAAATAGCCATTACCAACAGTGATCGGTGCCTCAAACTGTACGCCGTCGTTCGAGTGCAACAAGCTGATCTTTCCAAGACCGTGGTGGCCAATCCAGACGTCGCCACTCTTCATGACACAGACATCAGGGTCCCCGGTGAGGGTGGTGGCTAAGGTGAGAACATCCTGCCAAGTGGTGCCGCCGTCTTGCGATTGCGTCCCCTGAATCACATAGCGCCCGGCGCTGTTGTCGCGCCAAGTGGCAAAAGCGTGATCGCCGCTCACATCGACAGATGCCCAGACCGCAGCCGCGGTGGAGGTATCGATTTGTTTTGGGGTGCTCCAGCTGGTGTTATTAAAGCGGCTGAAGAGAATATGGGAAGTGGTTTCCTGAGTCCCATTATGCCACACGGCATAGATATTTTTACCTGAAGCCGCGAGCGAGACACCGGTGCCTGCCCCAAAGTCTGTTGGCGCGTCAAACGTTTTACCGTCGTCTGAGGAGACGGTGATTTTCACTGTCTTGCCATCAGTCCATGCCGCAGCGATTGAACTGCCGTCGCCAGCAATGGCAGGAAGGCTCGGCTTGCCGCCTTCGGCCACAACCTTTTGTTCGGTGATGCTTCCGTTGGCGTCACGTGTTGCCATCACGACTTTGTTGCCATCGATATAAATCATGATGGAACCAGTGCCGCGAGAGATCACTTGTTCTGAGTTGTTGAATCCCAAACTCACTGCGCTGGGTGCCCCGGCCACATTCTCTGTGGCGACACTCACGACGACAGAAGTGGGAACTGCCGCATCGCTCATTTGTTGGGTCTGCGTTGTTTGACGTACGTCATTGCGTGGGGTGAACCAGTCATTTTTAATCGCGAAAAAAGTAACCACAGCAAGACCGCTGACTACCACCCCAGCTGCCGCGATTATGGCCATATGGCCTTTGCGTAATCGATGGCGTTTTGGTGAGTTCATACGGAGGTAGTCTATTCGTTGGTTACTTTTTTAAGGGCTTGATAGAGATTGTCTTCGATGACGATGCTGTTGGCGGCGACCGCTTCTGCAGCCATGCGGTTGCCGCGTTCTCCAGGGGCAAAGATCTCTTCTACGCCATCAACTTTCTTGCTTGATTTTACCTTACCGATCATTTGTGAGACACCTTGCCGGACTGCTTCAAGACCGCCGAGGATTTCTGGATCAAAGGCGAGAAGCAAGTGGCCGCCCCAGTTGCTGGTAACGTCACCAATACCCGTGAAGTACGAATTGGTTAGGGGGCCGGTGAGTGCCTGGACCATCATCGAGAGACCAGAGCCTTTTTTATTTTGATCAAAAGCTCGGAGGGCTCCGCCATCGAGGACGTCTTTAGGTTGGGTTGTCGGTTTGCCATTTTTATCAAAAGCAATATTTGGAGGGAGTTCGCGGCCAGCGATATTGGCTTCGACCACTCCATAGTAAGCCATGGCGGCCGTGGCCATATCGAGGACGAGCGGGTCACCTTCCGAAGGGACACCGATCGCGAGCGGGTTGGTTCCAAGCATTGCCTCAAATGAACCGTGAACCGCGACGGACTCCATCGACCCAGCAAAGACAAATCCAACCAGCCCAGCTTCCGCAACTCGTTTAGCGTAATACCCGAGCGCGCCCGAAGAGGACGTGATGTGATTGACTCCGACCACAGCAATGCCGTGTTCTTTTGCTTTGGCGACAAGCGTGTCGACCGCCAAGTTGATCGCGATCATCGCGTGCGTGCCATGGGCATTCATGAGCGCCGAGACCTTGGTCTCTTTTTCCGTCGTCGGTGCTTTTGCCTGAGGGGACTTTGGAATCCCAGCGCCGGTCAACTTCACCACTCCTTGATTGTTGCCGCGCAGCTGGGCGTAAAGCAAAACTTCAAGAATGGTCACGGCTTCTGCTTCGGTATAGCCGTAGTGAAGGATAGCTTTTTTAGTGAGTTCGCGGAGAGCGTTAATGGAGATCTGCATATAAAAACGAACCGTTATTTATCGCGCCCCGTTCGAAATTTTAAATTGGGGGGGGCGACTCCATCCTGGTTGTTATACTGACTCTGACCTTTTTGCACCACAGGCTCGGTAAGTTCGGTAAACACGAACTCGGCGACAGGGTCTTTAAACTGGAGTCTCACCCGAAAGTTTCCGACGTTCTTTATTTCCAAAACAACGACCTGCGGTGCTCCCAACGCTCCATCAATCACACACGAAGAAATGTGCATCGAGACTCCCAAGCGAGCGAGGGTGCTTCGCCCATCTAAAATAGCCAGCACATCTGGCGGCGTCTGGATGGTTTCGTGCGTCGCTCCGAGAACGAAAGCTCCAGGTTCGAGATAGAACTCTTCCTTTGTAAGATCAACCTTTTTGTATTTTAGCTCTGTTGAACTCTGTATTTCGACCGTCTGCCCCGCCTCCGGAATAAGAATACTTTTCCCAAGGTGAATCCTTACCCCCACCGGCCGAATATCCTTTTTATCAAACTCCGGGCCAATAATAATTTTCCCCTCGTCGATATAGCGTTTAATGGTTTGATGAGAGAGAAACATAGCCTGTTCAGATTATCGGCCGGCTACTTCTTTGCTGACTTTTTGGGCTTCTTCTTATTCTTCTGTTGGGCGTTGTTCCCTTTTGCCATAGAGGTTTGATTATTTTTTGACGGTTGAATTATAGCATGGAATGAAAAATACCCTGGGAGAAACCAGAGTACTTTTCATGGCGGTGGGGGAGAGATTCGAACTCTCGATACCTTGCGGTATACCGGTTTTCGAAACCGGCGCACTAGACCAACTATGCGACCCCACCTTGGTGGAGCGAGGCTATCATTTTTGGTCCTGTTGATCAAGCGCGGTCGTCAGGGCGAGGAGGACCACCAGCCCGGCAGTCATAAGGGCCAGGTCATTTTTGAAATAGGGCACATCGACCAGGCCGTGGATGATCATTTCGATCAGGGCCGCCAGGATGGCTGTAGTCATAAGGCTTACCCCTTCTTTTGATCGCAACGACGCGCTGACCAGCCAGTGACTTCGCCAGAACACAAGGACGAAGGCGAGGAGCCCCAGGAGTCCCAGCTCGGTCCAGATGTTCAGAAAAATGTTGTGGGGGTATTGGAAGATTTCGACCCAGTCGGTGTGATGGTATGGCTCGAATGCAATCGGGTAGCCAGAAAGACCAGCGCCGAAGGGGGGGTGGTCTTTAAGCATCTGGACGGTCTCGCTCCATTGCGTCCGGCGAACTTCGCCAGAGTAATCTTGAAGAGTCAGTTTCTCTCTGACGGGGGTGATGGCCAGAGCGGCCAGGAGTCCGAAAGCTGCAAGGGGGATTGTGTAGCGGCGGAGTTTTTTATAAAACAGAGAAACAAGAAACACACTCGCTGGGATAGCCACAAAGGCGGCTTCGGTTTGCGCTGCGACGATTGCCAGAGCTCCGAGCACTGCGACGACTGTCCAAAACACTCGAGAGATTTTTTTGGAAATAAGCACGATGGCCAGGGCAGTGATCGGCCCCAAGAACAATCCAACTGCGTTTGGAAAGTCGTAGAACGACGTTGCTCGTCGTTCGATGTCCCAGGGGGCAGGGATACCGATGCGTGTGAACCATTGGATGATAGCAAAGAGGCTCACAAGAATGGCTGCGGCACCGAGTGCTCGGAGCGCAGGTTCCGTATCTTTTTTGCTGAGGGTTGTTCTGACCACAAACGCAAACAACAACGGCTCAACCACATAGGCTTTCCAGACGCCAAGCGCATCAAAAA
>ERZ1292633.3723-Hain-H41-02um-R1-3723-length-14619-cov-4_pt1 | contig 14619 bp, 14 predicted proteins | sample MGYA00564406_ERZ1292633 | MGnify/ENA primary metagenome ERZ1292633 (study PRJEB36523, sample SAMEA6512639) | groundwater metagenome | collected 2019-01-08 | study: AquaDiva: Metagenomics assemblies of 32 groundwater samples
AATGGCGCGTTCTCTATCTCGCCCGCGGCCTGCCGTGCAGTTTCGTCGCCGACGCCGGCCTTTATTCGCTCGACAGCGGGAAAGCCTTCGGCGTCAGCTTCGTTTCGACCGACAGCCCCTATCAGAGCGTCAACCGCGCGCTCAAATACGCCCTGATGTTTCTGGGGATTGTCTTTTTGACCTTCTTTCTCATCGAGGCGACGATGGGAGGGAGAGCTCACCCGGCGCAGTATATCCTGCTCGGCCTCACGCAGGTCGTCTTTTACCTTCTGGTTCTCGCCTTCGCCGAGCATATCGGCTTCGAGACCGCCTTTATCGGCGCGGCGTCAGCGACTGTTTTCCTGTCGGGAATTTACGCTGCGACCGTCTTTCGCAGCTTCTGGCGCGGGCTCGTCGCGTTCCTCGCCTTTTCAGGCGCTTATTGTCTGATATATCTTCTCATGAAATCAGAGGACTATGCGCTTCTGATCGGTTCGGTCGCCGCCTTCGGCGCGGTCGCGCTGACGATGACCGTCACGCGCAACCTCGACTGGTACGGTGTTCGTGCGGAAGCAAGCAGCGCCTAGGCGCACGACAGGAGAATGACGGCGATGGCGCAACTGACCCTTCCGAAGAATTCGGTTGTTCAAAAGAAGGGGAAGTCCCACCCGGCGCCGCAGGGCGCGGAAAAGTCGGTGACGTTCAAGATCTATCGCTACGATCCCTCTTCGCCTGAAAATCCGCGCCTCGACACTTACGAGATCGACGCTGCCGGCGTGTCGATGGTTCTCGACGGCCTCATCAAGATCAAGAACGAGATCGACCCGACGCTCTCGTTCCGCCGTTCCTGCCGGGAGGGCGTTTGCGGGTCGTGCGCCATGAATATCGACGGCGCGAACACCCTCGCCTGCACCAAGAGCATGGGCGAGTGCGCCGGCGGCGAGGTCGTTGTTTATCCGCTGCCCTCGCAGCCGGTCATTCGCGATCTCGTCACCGATCTGTCGAATTTCTACCGCCAACAGGCGTTTATCGAACCCTTCCTGCAGGCGGATGCGACCGGCAAGAAGAATGAATTCATTCAGTCGCCGGCCGAGCGGGAAAAACTCGACGGGCTCTATGAGTGCATTCTCTGCGCTTGCTGCTCAACGTCCTGCCCGTCTTACTGGTGGAACGGCAACAAGAACGGCGAAGAAGAATATCTGGGGCCCGCCGCGCTGTTGCAGTCCTATCGCTGGCTCTCCGACAGCCGCGACGAGAACGCCAATCACCGCCTCGACATGCTCGAAGACGAGTTCAAACTCTATCGCTGCCACACCATCGGCAATTGCACGCAAGTTTGCCCCAAGGGCCTCAACCCCGCAAAAGCGATCGCCGAAATCAAGAAAATGATGGTGAACCGCCCCGCAAAGTCGCCCGCCAAGAGCTGACCGCTAACGTGGCGTAGCGCTCAAAGGCATTTCAAAAGATTTGGCGCGCGGTCCTTGACGAGCGCGAAGGGGCCAAGGCGCGTAGGCGGCGAGGAAAGATAGATCGTGAGGCTCATGGCTTTGCCGGCGATCTTCCCGGTATAGCGGGCGGGCTGAGCCGCTTCCTCCTCGCCGACGCGGAGAGGTCCGCCATGCTCGCTTGACCAGACGCCGGACAAGGCAAAGGCGCCGGCCGCATCGACAACGAACGGGACGTCGATCCGGCCGTGAGCGCAGTCGCTCTCGATCTCGGCGCCGCTCTCGCCAACGATCAGGGAGATGTGATCGCCGCCCCATGCGCCGGCTGGATCGGCGGGCGTTACAGAGCATCCGGCCAGCAAGGCGAGAGGCAAGATGAATGCGCGCTGTTTCATGAAAGACCCGCCTTCTTTTGAATTGCCGCTATCCTAACCCTGATCGCCGCTTTTTCGTAGCGGGCGCCGTAGAAGATTTTGTTGCGCCCTCAACCCGATCTCTGACATTTTCGCCAACGCCCCCACCCGGTTTATTCGATGCCCGACAATGCCCTGAGCGCGCGCCGCGACGCCGCAGCGCCGACCTTCGCCGAGCTGTTCACGCCAAAGCTCATCACGGTGTTGCGTGAGGGATATGGCGCAAAGGAATTTCGCGCCGACGCCTTCGCCGGGCTGACCGTCGCGATTGTCGCGCTTCCGCTCTCGATGGCGATCGCGATCGCTTCCGGCCTTGGCCCTGAGAGGGGGCTCTACGCGGCGATTGTCGGCGGATTTTTTGTGTCGCTCCTCGGCGGCAGCAGGTTTCAGGTAGGCGGCCCCGCCGGCGCCTTCATCGTTCTCGTTGCAGCGACCGCCACGAAGCACGGGATCGACGGCGTCATCCTCGCAACATTTCTCGCGGGGCTGATGCTGACGGCGGCCGGGTATCTTCGGCTTGGGTCATACGTGCAGCTCATTCCCTTCCCGGTGACCGTCGGCTTCACCGCCGGCATCGCCGTCATCATCTTTTCAAGTCAGATCAAAGATCTCTTCGGGCTGACGACCAGCGGCGAGGGTCACGGGCCGATCCTCGACACCCTCAAGGCCGATGTCGCCGCCGCCGGGAGCCTTAACCCTTACGCGCTTTTTATCGCGGCGATGACGATTGCGATCATCGTCGCCTTCCGCAAATGGCGGCCGAACATTCCGGGCATTTTGATCGCGGTCGCGGCCGCGTCGATCGCCGCCGCTCTCTTCAAGCTGCCGGTCGAAACGATTTCGAGCCGCTTTGGGGCCATTCCTCAAGGATTGCCGATGCCGGCGCTCCCGGTGTTTTCGATAGCGAAGATCGCGGCGATCATGCCGGACGCGTTCGCGTTCTTCCTGCTCGGCGCGATTGAATCGCTCTTGTCGGCGACTGTCGCCGATTCGATGACGGGGAGGCGCCACCGCTCCAATTGCGAACTGACGGCGCAAGGCGCCGCCAATATCGCGACGTCATTTTTCGGCGGCATGATCGTCACCGGAACCATCGCCCGCACCGCGACCAATATCCGCGCCGGCGCGCATGGCCCGGTCGCCGGCATGCTGCATTCGGCGTTTCTCCTCGCCTTTATGATCGTCGCGGCGCCGCTCGCCGGTTACGCGCCGCTCGCCTCTCTCGCCGGAGTTCTCGCGATCGTCGCCTGGAACATGGTCGAGAAGGAATCCTTCGCCGCCCTCATTCGCGCCTCGCGCGGCGACGCGGCCGCACTGCTCGCAACTTTTTTCCTGACGATCTTTCGCAGTCTGACCGAAGCGATCGCCGCCGGCGTCGCCATCGGCGCTGTTGCCTTCATCCATCGCATGGCGAGCGCGGCGCAGGTGACGACCGCCTCGCCTTTCCTGCGACGCGACATGGCGGACGGCGCGCCGGCGGACCGGGAGGCCTATGATCCGGCAGCAAGCGCTGGCGCTGGAAGCTCCATCGCCATTTACCGGATTTCAGGCGCGGTTTTCTTCGGGTCGGCGGCAAGTCTCGGGCTGGCGCTCGACCGCATTCTCGCCGGCGAGAAAACCTTCATTCTCGATTTTGCCGACGCCGCGTTCATCGACTCCTCAGGCGCGCAGGCCATCCGGGGATTTGTCGACAAGGCCCGGCGGCAAAACGTCGAAGTGGTGATCACCGCCGCCCCGCCCGCCATCCGCCAGGAATTGGAGCGCGCGGGGCTGGTCCCGCCCAAAGTGGCCTACGCCCCGTCAATTGAAGGCTTTTCCCAAGCCTGAGGCGCGAGAATCCGTGAATTTGCCGGTCGGGGCTTGACATTATTTTGACGTTTCTATATTTATCTAATCATGGAAACGAAAGACGCCCTGTCAGCCTTCGCCGCCCTGTCTCAGGAAAATCGCCTGGACGCGCTGCGCCAGCTGGTGAAATCAGGCCCTCGCGGCATTGCCGCCGGGGAGCTTAGCGACAGTCTCGGGATCGCCGCGCCGACCATGTCCTTCCACCTGAAGGAACTGGCGAACGCGGGCCTCGTCACCTCGCGAAAAGAAGGCCGCCACGTTTTCTACGCCGCTGATTATGGCGGCATCCGCAGGCTGGTCGACTTCCTGATGGCGGATTGCTGTCAGGGCGACCCGCGGCTCTGCGGCCCCTACATCATCAAGGAGAACAGTCATGAACCGTTTGCATGTGCACCTAAAAGTTAAGGACATCGACCAGTCGGTCGCCTTCTACTCAGCGCTCTTTGGGAAAGGCCCCGACAAGCTTGAAGCCGATTACGCCAAATGGATGCTCGAAGACCCGCGCGCCAATATCGCGATCTCGACGCGCGGAGAAAAGGCCGGCGTCGATCATGTCGGTCTTCAGACCGACGCGCGCGAAGAGCTTGACGTGATCGCGGCGCGTCTTGAAGCGGCCGGCGTCAAGGCGCTTGAAGAGCCGGATGCTACTTGCTGCTACGCACGCTCGAACAAATTCTGGACGCAGTCGCCGGACGGCGCGAAGTGGGAGCTCTATCACACCTTCGCCGACAGCGCGTCCTTTGGCGCCGCGGCCTCGGCCGATCAGATCGCTATACCGGCGGGGGCTTGCTGCGCGGCGGCATGAAAAACATTCTCTTCTTGTGCACGGGAAATTCCGCCCGCTCGATCATGGCGGAAGCCTATATGAACCGCGAAGGCGCGCCGCACTGGCGCGCCTTTTCGGCCGGCTCGAAACCTGCGGGCGCGCCCAATCCCTTCGCGATCGAGACATTATCCGCCCACGGAATTAAATCGGACGCGCCGCGTTCAAAAAGCTGGGATGAGTTCGCAGCGCCCGGCGCCCCTCTCATGGATGTCGTCGTAACCGTTTGCGACAATGCCGCGGGCGAGGTCTGCCCGATCTGGCCGACGGCCGGCGGCAGACCGCCGCGTAAACTGCACTGGTCGTTTCCGGACCCTGCAGCATTGACCGGATCGAGGGATGAAATCCGCGCGGCGTTTGACGCCATATTCGCAGATATTCGCCGCGTCATTGACGCCTTTCTTGCGGAAGACGCCCGTTGAGGATCGCATGACCCGAAAAATCGTCGCTGAAGCGCTCGGAACCCTTTTGCTGCTCGCAATTGTCGTCGGCTCCGGAATCATGGGCGAGACGCTCGCCGGCGGCAACGACGCGGTTGCGCTGCTCGGCAATACGCTCGCGACCGGCGCCGGGCTCATCGTTCTCATCTTGATATTCGGGCCGGTGTCGGGCGCGCATTTCAACCCTGCGGTGACCGCGATTTTCGCGCTGCGGGGCGAGATTTCCGTCGCTGGCGCCGCCGCTTACATCGCCGCTCAGATCGCCGGCGCGCTATGCGGCGTCGCGCTCGCGCATGCGATGTTCGATCTCGATCTTGCGCAGACGAGCCTCAAGGCGCGGGACGGGTTCGGACAGGCGCTCGGCGAGGCGACGGCGACGTTCGGCCTTATCCTCACCATACTCGGCTGCGCCAGAAACCGCCCCGAGGCGACGCCCTACGCGGTCGGCCTCTTCATCACCGCCGGCTACTGGTTCACGTCGTCGACATCGTTCGCCAATCCGGCGGTGGCGATCGCGCGCACCTTCACCAACACTTTTTCGGGCATGCGCCCCGCAGACGCGCCTTCCTTCATCGCCGCTGAATTCATCGGCGCGCTCATCGCGCTGGCGCTCGCGCGTTACCTCTTTCCAAAGCCCCAAAGCGGCGCGTGACGCACGGAACGGCGTCCTTTATAGACACGGGCGATGAGGGGTCCCCTTCCGCGATATCAAGAACTGGTCGAGAGCGGCGCGCTGGAAATTGATCCGGCGCAGCAGAGCGCCGCCTTGCGCCTGCAAGGCCTTTCCGAAGCGCTGACTGTCGAGCAGCGCCGGGCGTTCTCGTTCTTCCACCCGAAATCGCCAGCGCCGAAAGGCCTTTATCTCTGGGGCGGCGTCGGTCGCGGCAAGTCGCTGCTGATGGACATCTTCTTCAATAACACGGACGTCGCCCTGAAGCGCCGCGTGCACTTCCACGAATTCATGGCGGAAACGCATGAGCGCATCGCCGCCTGGCGCGCCGCCGACGAAAAAACCAGGCGGCGGCGCCCCCGCGCCTCAAAAGCCTCCCTTGACGATCCGATGCCTCCCGTCGCGGCCGATATCGCGGGCGAAGCGCGCCTTCTCTGCTTTGACGAATTTCAGATCAACGATATAGCGGACGCGATGATCCTCGGGCGCTTGTTCACGGCGCTTTTTGACGAGGGCGTCGTCGTCGTCGCGACCTCCAACCGGCGCCCGGACGATCTTTACAAGGACGGTCTTAATCGTCAGCTTTTCCTGCCGTTCATCGCAATGCTGAAAGAGCGGCTCGATATCGTCGAGCTTGAGGCGGCGCGCGACTATCGCCTCAACCGGCTCGCCAATGCGCCGGTTTATTATTCGCCGCTGGGGCCGGAAGCGGACGCGGCGCTCGACCGGGCCTGGAAAGCCATGATCGCGGGCGCTCAAGAACAGGAAGAAACTTTGACCGTGATGGGCAGGCTCCTCATCGCGCCGCGCTGCGCGCGCGGCCATGCCCGCTTCACCTTTGACGCCCTTTGCGCCCGCCCGCTTGGCGCGTCCGACTATCTCGCGATCGTTCGCCGCTATGGCGCGCTTATCATCGACCGCATCCCGCAATTGAGCCCTGAAAACCGTAACGAGGCGAAGCGTTTCGTCACGTTGATCGATGCAATTTATGAGACCCGGACCAAACTCGTCTGTTCGGCGGCGGCAGAGCCTTTCTCGCTTTATCCAACAGGCGACGGCGCCTTCGAATTTGAACGCACGGCAAGCCGTCTCATCGAAATGCAAAGTGTCGATTACCTCAGCGCCGAGCACGCGGCGCCGGCGGCCGGCGGCGGATGACGTGATACATTATCACGCACCGCTGAAGTCACCGGCCTGACTTCACCTCCTTGTCATCACATTTGATCGAGTGGGCGCAAACGCCTTGCCGACGCTCTCAAAGAATGAAAGCATTTCGCCTCGATTCGCCTGCGGTGTGGGGGTCCGTTGGGACGCGCAGCCGACAGACGAACGATTCAAGGGAGAAGTAAAATGAAACAAGAAAGACCACGCGCTGGTCGGCTTTGCGCCGTTCGGCGGGGCTTGCTGGCGGGACTATCGATGACGGCGCTCTCGGGCGTCGCCTATGCTCAGGACGCGGCGCCAGCCGCCGACGATGAAATCGTCGTCACCGGATCGCGCATCAGGCAAGATCCGCTCGCGGCGGGAAAGCCGGTGCTTGGCCTCGATGAAGAGGCGCTCGACCAGTCGGGCCTTAATTCAGTCGGCGATTTTCTGCAGCGCATTCCATCCTCCGGCGGCGGCCTCAACAGCAAGGTCAACTCGTCCGGCAATTTCGGCAATCCGCCCGATGGCGGCGGCGTCGGCGCGGGATCGGCTGAAATCGATTTGCGCTTCTTAAGCTCACGCCGCACCCTTGTGCTTGTCGACGGACTTCGCTGGGTGAACGGCGCTTCCGCGTCGGGCGTTCCGGGCGCGACAGACCTTAACACCATTCCGTCGAGCATCATCGAGCGCATCGAGATCTTGCAGGACGGCGCGTCGCCGATTTACGGATCGGACGCCATCGCCGGCGTCGTCAACATCATCACCAAACAAGAGCAGGACGGCTTCGCCGCCTCCGCGCAACTTGGCTCGTTCGACAAAGGCGACGGCGTTTCGCAGGACTATCAACTCTCCTTCGGCGTCTCGAACGACCGCACGAAGATTTTCTTCGCCGGTCAATATGTCCATCAGAACGGCGTCGATAGCGCCGATCGCGATCTTTCGGATTTTCCGGTCGCGACGCTCGATCAGTGCATCAACACCTGTTCCTCGGCGACGCCGTTTGGTCGGTTTATCTTCACGGATCCGGGCCTTGGGGATCTGGACCTGACGCTGGCCGACGGATTTAGCTACACGGGAACCAATCCGGCATTTCCGACCGACTTCAAGAATTTCTCAACGGCCGACCGGTTCAATTTCTCGCCGTACAACTACGTCCTGACGCCGCAAGAGCGCGTCAGCTTCATGACGCAAGTGACACATGAAGTCTCCGACTCGATCCAGTTCCGCGGCAAGGCCCTCTTCAACAACCGGAAGTCGGTCAATCAGGCGGCGCCCATCCCGCTGTTCATCGGACCCTTCGGCGGCAACGGCAATCGCATGGATACGATTTCGATCGATGCGACAAACCCCTATAATCCGCTCGGCTACACGCTGTCGGGAACAAGCGGCCCCGGCTACGGCGTGTTCCGCCGCTTCTTCGAAGCGGGACCGCGTCACTTCGAGCAGAATGTCGACACCTATTATCTCTCAGGAACGTTCTCCGGAGATATCGGCGACAGGTTCTATTGGGACGCATCGACTTTTTGGTCGCGCAACCAGGCCAGCCAGATCGCCAACGGCATCGTCAATTCGGCAAAACTTGAACAGGCGCTTGGGCCGTTGGCTCTGTGCACCGGCTCGTGCGTTCCGTTGAACATCTTCGGCGGCCCCGGATCGATCACGCAGTCGATGGTCGATTTCATCACCTTCGACCAGCACGACTCCTCCGAGCAGGAGATCTGGGACATGCAGCTGAATTTCGGCGGCGATCTCGTCGATCTTTGGGCTGGCCCGCTCGCCTTCGCGGCCGGGTTCGAGCATCGCGATCAATCGGGCTCGTTCAGCCCCGACCCGGTCGTGACCGCCGGCGACACAGCCGACATTCCGGCGCAACCGACAGCGGGCGGATACAATGTCGAGGAAGCCTACGGCGAGTTTAAGCTGCCGCTCATCCACGACGTCCCCTTGGCGCAGATGATCGAGGCGGATTTCGCCGTTCGCCATTCGACTTATTCGACGGGCTTTAAAACGACGGCGATCAAATATGGCGGCCTCTGGCAGGTGAGCGATTTCCTCACCATTCGCGGCGGCTTCACCGAAGGGTTCCGCGCCGCTACAATCGGCGAGCTGTTCGGCTCACTGTCTCGTAACGACGCGATCCTGGTCGATCCATGTTCTGCGCCGGTTGCAGCGAGCCTCGCGGCGAACTGCATCGCCTTGGGCGTCCCGGTCACCTACACGCAGATCAATGCGCAAATCTCGACAACGGTCGGCGGCAACCCGAACCTTCAGGCTGAGGAATCTGACGCGTGGAACGTCGGCCTGACTATCGCCCCGAAGGGGGATAATTTCTTCCTGCAAAACTTTGTTGCGGAAGCGAACTACTACGACATCGAGATCACCGGCGCCATTCAAGCGCCGAACGCGCAGCTCCTGCTCGACGGCTGCGCCACCACCCTCGATCCGGCGTTCTGCGGCAGCATCACCCGCAACAGCGCCGGCTTCATCACGTCGTTCTCAAATCAGTTGACCAATATCGGCGGCATCAATACGCGCGGCATTGACTGGTCGATGAAATTCGACGTGCCGATCGGCAGCTCCAATCTCAACATCAACTGGCTGTCGACATACTTGATCGACTATACCGAGTTGACGCCGATCTCGAGCGGTTTCCTTGCAGAGTCCCGTGAAGGCGATCTTCGCGGCACGCCGCAACAAGCCTTCCCGCGTCTTAAGTCGACGATGTTCGCCGATCTCGATATCGGATCGATCAACGTGAGAAGCACCTTGCGCTATATCAGCGGCCTTACCGAACAATGCCGCGGATTTACCGCGATCCAGGGCATTTCGGGCGCAGTCGGCTGCTCGAACTATAACGCCACTGACGACAGTCTTTCGACCAACCGGCTGAAAGCGAAGCTTTACTTGGACCTCGCGGCGAGCCTTGCGATCAATGACCGCGCGGAATTTACGATCGGCGTCAACAATATACTCGATACCGATCCGCCGCCGTGCTTCTCCTGCCAGGCCGGCGGTTTCGATCCCGCGACCTATGACGTGCCCGGCCAGTTCGGCTTTGTGCGCCTCACCTACCGTCCGTAATTACGGGCTGGAAAAACCGATAGCGAACGGGCCCCTTCGGGGGCCCGTTTTCTTTTGGGCGCCGGATCATCTGGCGCGCCTTAGCGCGCGAATACGTGTTGCGTTGGAAACGTAGGCGCCATACGCCCGCGCCATGACAGTCGCCGCCGACCGCTCAGCGCCGCAGATGCGCTTTCCCGAACTCGTCGCCTTCACGGCGGCGGTGATGGCGCTTGGCGCGTTGTCGATCGATATCATGCTGCCGGCCTTGGGCGCGATCGGCAAGGACATGGCGACCCGCGGCGCCAACGACGTTCAGCTCGTCGTTTACGCCTTCACCATCGGCTACGGCGTCGCCCAGCTTTTCTTCGGTCCCTTGTCCGACCGCTTTGGGCGCCGCGCCGTGTTGCTCGGCGCGACGGCGGGATATGTTCTGGCGGCGGCGCTCAGCGTATTTTCTTCTTCTTTCGCCTTGTTGCTCGCCGCCCGCATGTTGCAGGGCGTTTGCACCGCAGCCGCTCGCGTCGCCATCATGGCGAGCGTGCGCGACCGTTTTTCGGGAACGCGCATGGCGGAGGTCGCTTCGGCCTCAACGACGATCTTCATGGCGGCGCCGATCCTTGCGCCGGCTATCGGCCAGGCGATCTTGCTCGCCGCCGAATGGCAGATGATTTTCGCGTTCCTCCTGGTCTACGGGATCGCCCTTGGCGGCTGGGCGTTTTTAAGGATGAACGAGACGCTTCCTGAGGGCGACCGGCGGAGCCTCAGGCTGGGCTCGATCTTTTCAGCGTTCAGCGCCTTTGCGGCGAACCGCCAGTCGCTCGGCTACACGCTTGTCACCATGGTCCTATGGGGAGCGTTCTTTGCTTATCTTGGAACCGCGCAGCAGATTTATGTCGGCGCTTTTCATATTGGCGCGCTCTTCCCGCTCGCTTTCGCCGCGGGCGCCATCCCTTATGGCGTCGCCGCGCTTGCGAACGCGATGGTCGTCCGGCGCTTTGGGCTGCGGCGCAGTGTCCACGCCGGGATCGCAGCAATTATTGCGATCAGCGCAGGCCATCTCGCGGCGGCCTTCGCCGGCGGGGAGAGCTTGCCGGTCTTCATCATCTCCGTCTGCGCGACGCTGTTCGCGCTCGGCTTTGTCGGCCCGAACGCCACCGCGCTCGCGATGGAGCCGATGGGAAAGATCGCGGGCGCGGCCGCTTCAGCCAACGGCTTCGCCTCGACGACAGGAGCGGCCCTCATCGGCGTTTTCATCGGCGGGCGGTTTGACGGCGCAACGACGCTGGTTTCAGCGGGATTTCTCGCGATGGGCGCCATCGCCTTTGCAATCGCGTTCTGGACCGAACAGGGAAAGCTTTTCCGCGAGGTTCCAGAACGTCTTGAGGCGGCGCCATGACGCCGCCGCGCCGCGTCTGCATCGGCGCCTTTGCCGGCGCGCATGGCGTCAAGGGCGAGGCGAAGGTCAAATCCTTCACCGCGACGGAAGAAAGCGTCACGAGGTACGGCCTCGTCGAGAGCGAAGACGGCAAGCGGCGCTTCGCCTTGAAATTCATCCGTGTGCTGAAGCCAGGTCTGGCGCTCGTCTCGGCGCCGGAGATCGAGAGCCGCGAGGACGCGGCCGCGCTTGCGGGCTCGCGCCTTTATGTCGAGCGCTCGAAATTGCCGCCCGCCGGCGAGGACGAGTTCTATATCGAAGACCTCGTCGGTCTCGAGGCGGCGGACGCTGCAGGGGCGCCCATGGGCCGGGTCGCCGGCGTCCACAATTTCGGGGCGGGCGACGTCATCGAGCTTGAGCGCGTACCGGGAAAATCAGGAGCGGTCATGCTTCCCTTCACCAGAGCCGTGGTTCCAAAAATCGACATCGACGGCCGGCGGATCATCATCGACAGAGCAGCGCTCGACGAGATCGAGGCCGGCGGACCGGGCGAGGGCGATCTTTGACCACTTGCCGCCCGCCCGCCCTCATGCGACGAGCGCCCTGATGTGGAAATCGACGGTTTTGACCCTTTATCCGGACCTCTTCCCGGGTCCCTTGGACGCTTCGGTGCTGGGCCGGGCGCGGGGTGAGGGCCTGTGGGCGCTCGAGACCGTCAATATCCGCGATTTTTCGGACAACCCCTATGGATCGGTCGACGACACCCCGGCGGGCGGCGGCGCGGGGCTTGTCATGCGAGCCGATATTCTGGCCTCCGCGATCGATAGCGTCCCCCGAAACGATCGGCCTCTCGTCTACCTCTCCCCCCGGGGGAAGCGATTTGACCAGGCCCGCGCCCGAGCGCTCGCGGCCGGCCCCGGCCTCATCGCGCTTTGCGGCCGGTTCGAGGGCGTCGATGACCGGCTGATCGAGGCGCGCGAGATTGAGGAAATCTCGCTCGGCGACTTCGTGCTGGCCGGCGGGGAGGTCGCCGCCATGGCCCTGATCGAGGCTTGCGTCCGGCTGCTTCCGGGGGTATTGGGCTCGCCTCTTTCGCTGGGCGAGGAAAGTTTCTCCCCGGAAGAAGGCGGTTCGCGCGGCGTCGGCGCTGGGGAAGGGGGAGCCCGGGATATGCTCCTTGAATATCCCCAGTATACGAGGCCGCGACTTTTTGAGGGTCGAGAGATCCCACCGGTGCTGTTGTCAGGCGATCACAAGAAAGTCGCCGCCTGGCGCCGGGAAAAGGCTGAACAAATAACGCGCGCGCGACGACCGGATCTCATCGCCTCCGGTCCTATCCGGCGGGACAACAAGAATAAGGACTAGAGCCCTGTGAACATCATCGAGCAGCTTGAAAAAGAAGAAATCGCGCGCCTCGCGAAATCGGTTCCGGAATTTGCGCCGGGCGACACCTTGAAAGTCGGCGTCAAGGTGAAGGAAGGCGACCGCGAACGGGTGCAGGCCTATGAGGGCGTGTGCATCGGCAGAGCCGGCTCCGGCCTCAACGAAAATTTCACCGTCCGCAAGATTTCCTTCGGCGAAGGCGTCGAGCGCGTTTTCCCGGTTCACTCGCCGGCGGTCGCCTCGATCGAGGTTGTTCGCCGCGGCAAAGTCCGCCGCGCCAAGCTCTATTATCTGCGCGATCGCCGCGGCAAGTCGGCGCGCATCACCGAAAAGACCAGCAGCAAGGAAGAAGCGGCGGAATAATTTTTGCCGCTATCGGAACGAATTTGAAAAGCCCGCCGAACGGCGGGCTTTTTGTTTGCTCTAGCGCGCCGGGCGCGAAAGTGGAAACCGGTTTCGCGCGCAAAGGCGCGCCAAATCAACAGGCTAGATTGTCAGGCGTGATTCCCTAATCACGCCTTACCATCTAGAACTATTCGCGAAACCCGCCCGGAGTTTCCGCGGCGAGATAGAGCATCACCGCCCAAGCGGCGACGTTTTGTTTCAACGCTTGCGGGTCGACCTTGTCGAGCGTGTCGTCGGGCGTGTGATGAAGGTCGAAATAATCCGTGCCGTCCTGATTGAGATCGAGGACCGGCACGCCGGCCGCCATCAGCGGGCTGACATCGGCGCCGCCTTCCGCCTCATTGTCGCCGGGACCGACGCCGAGCCCGCGCAACGCGTCCGCGAAGAGCTTTGCTTTCGGGAGCGACGCCTCGCCGAATTTCGTCTGCATCGACCAGATGCGGCCCGCGCCGAAATCGGATTCAGCCGCGAGCGCATAACGCGAGAACTCGTCCTTGTGCGCCTCAGCATAGGCCCTTGCGCCGAACAGCCCGACTTCCTCAGCGCCCCACATGACGACGCGGATCGTCCGTCCCGGCTTGCCGCTCATCTCGTCGATGAGTTTTGCGGCCGCGAGGGTGATCGCGATGCCGGCAGCGTCGTCGATCGCGCCGGTGCCGGGGTCCCAGCTGTCGAGATGGCCGCCGATGACGATCATTTCATCCGTACGCCCCGGAATTTCGCCGATGACGTTGCCGCCAGGGGCGCTAAGCGTCTTCGCCGTTTTGAGATCAAGCGTCATCGTCACCGGCCCCTTGGCGCGCCGGATCGCGCGCGCGAGCTGATCTGCGTCCGGGTTGGAAAGCGCGGCCGCGGGGACGACCGCCGCGCCCTCGATTATGCGCATCATGCCGGCATGCGGGTTTCTGTGGCTGTCGGTGCCGACCGAGCGGATGACGGCCGCGAGCGCGCCGCGCTTTGCCGCTTCAACGGTCGCCTCCGAGCGCTTGGCGACGGCGACGCCGTAGCCGGAGCCGTCTTGCGTGCGCGTCATTTTTTCATCGACAAAAACGATCTTGCCTTCGATCCCGGTCAGCGGCGCGGCTTTCAGCTCGGTGAGCGTTTCAAAACGCACGACCTCAGCCGTGACGCCGCCATCTGGCGTTGAGACGGAGTTTCCAAGCGCGGTGACGCGCAAAGCTTGCGGAAACGGCGCGACGATCGCCGCGCTTTCCGAAACGCGCGACCAGGCGGGCATGTCAAAGGTCTCGATACGGACGTTTTTAAAGCCCATCGCCTTCATTTTAGCAGCGCCCCATTCGCGCGCCCGCGCTTCCGCTTCGCTGCCGCCGAGCCTCGGCCCGATCTCGGTCGTGAGGCTTTCGAGCACGTCAAACGCGCGATCGTCGGCGAGAGCCTTCTCAGTGAGCTTCTCGATCGCCGCCGCCTCCTTGGCGGAAAGCGCCGGACCCTCTGCAAATGCGGGCGACGCGGCAAGAGCAAGCGTTAGAGAGGCGGCGGCGATTTTCATTTTGGGCTTCCTGTCGGTTGGGACGCAATTTCAGGACTTATTGTTTCGCTCAAGTTACGGCGGCAGAAATTAGTAGCCTGTGAAAAAACTGTTGTAATTGCAGGTGAGCTCATAACCGG
>ERZ1292633.3724-Hain-H41-02um-R1-3724-length-14617-cov-7_pt1 | contig 14617 bp, 12 predicted proteins | sample MGYA00564406_ERZ1292633 | MGnify/ENA primary metagenome ERZ1292633 (study PRJEB36523, sample SAMEA6512639) | groundwater metagenome | collected 2019-01-08 | study: AquaDiva: Metagenomics assemblies of 32 groundwater samples
GGATCATGGTCGCGTTGTAAATATATCCAGCACGGTGACGCGCCTGATGTTGCCGAAATATGGTGCGTATGCTGCTACGAAAGGAGCCGTCGAACAGTTAACCCGTATCTTTGCCCGGGAAGTCGGAGAGCGGGGGATTACCGCCAATACCATTTCACCAGGCCCTGTTGATACGGAACTGTTCAGGGTGGGGAAGACAGAGCAGGATATTGCGCGAATGGCCGCAATGGCTTCTCTGGGGCGTATTGGAAAGAGTGACGATATCGCATCCATTGTTTTATTTCTTGTCAGTGATGAAGCACGTTGGATAACCGGTCAGAATATCGGCGCCAATGGTGGGATCATATAAACCCTGTTTAAGTATCCATTCAATACTTTTTTAATAATGAACATTTATCTTTAAATTGTGGAGAGCTGCATGCGAATCGGTGTGCCTAGGGAAATCAAAATTCATGAGTACCGTGTTGGATTAACACCTGCTTCAGTTCGTGAACTGGTGGTTCACGGCCATCAGGTCATAGTGCAGAAAGATGCAGGTTTCAGGATTGACTTGAGTGATGACCGATACCGGGCTGTCGGCGCCGAGATTGTTGAGACAGCAGAAGAAATCTATGCACAGGCTGATCTGATTGTAAAAGTCAAGGAACCGCAATCGGCGGAAATTCCCTGGTTGCGTGAAGGACAAATAGTGTTTACCTACCTCCACCTGGCTCCTGATCCTGTGCTGGCCAGAGGATTGATCAATTCGGGCTGCATTGCAATCGCCTATGAAACAGTGACTGACAGTTATGGTGGATTGCCGTTGCTGGCACCGATGAGTGAAGTCGCCGGACGTATGTCGATCCAGGCGGGCGCACATACGCTGGAAATGAATCAGGGAGGGCGCGGCATGCTGCTGGGCGGAGTACCGGGAGTGCCTGCGGCCCGCGTGGTCGTGATTGGAGGGGGTGTTGTCGGTACGAATGCCGCTCGGGTTGCGATGGGTATGGAAGCCCATGTCACCGTGCTGGATAAGTCGATTCACCGCCTGCAGCAACTGGATTTTCAGTTCGGTTCACAGTTGAATACCGTATTTTCTACAGTCGATGCGATTGAGGAACACGTGTCGACCGCAGATCTTGTCATTGGCGCAGTGCTGGTACCAGGCGGTGCAACGCCCAAACTGGTGAGTCGTGATATGGTCGGTCGCATGAATCGTGGTTCTGTGCTGGTTGATGTGGCCATCGATCAAGGCGGTTGCTTTGCCACGTCGAGACCGACCACGCTGGCCGATCCTATCTACACTATTGATGGCGTTGTACATTATTGCGTTTCCAACATGCCCGGCGCCGTGGCTCGTACATCGACCTTCGCATTGAATAATGTCACGCTGCCATTTGTACTGGCGCTTGCCAATAAAGGCTACCAAAAAGCCCTCACAGAAGATGCGCATTTGCGCAACGGCCTTAATGTGTATCGCGGTCGATTGACGCACGAGGCGGTTGCTCGTGATCTGGGGGAAGCCTGTGTGGCGGCGATGGATATGTTGTCATGAGACATAATCACATTCCATTACAATTTTTTGCGCTGAAACAGCTATAATCCAGAAACTCTGTAACCTGAAGATAGACAAGGAATTGATGATGAAAAAAAAGATAGAAGCAATATTGTGGCTTCTGGGGATGTGCGGCCTGCTGGCATTCCTTATCAGCCCGCTGGCAGCGGCGATTTCATTTGTTTTGGCAACGATTACTTTCCTGTTGGTAGGAGATGTAAGCGTAAAGACGCTGACAGTAGCTCGGTACAGGTATCAAAAAAAGACTAGCGATGGGTTGTCGAGTAGACTCCGTATCATTCAATATTCTGTACCTGCTCACGCATTTGTTCGATAAGCATTTTCAGGGTCATCGAGATTTTAGATATTTCCATGTCGACTGATTTTGAGCCGATGGTATTGGCCTCACGGTTTAATTCCTGCATTAAAAAATCAAGGCGCTTTCCAACAGCTCCCCCTTTGCTCAGGATGCGTTCCACTTCATCCAAGTGGGTCTGTAAGCGGGACAATTCTTCATCAACGTCGATCTTTCCGGCAAAAAGAGTGATTTCCTGACGAATCCGGTCATCTTCAGAATTTCCAATTACTTCTGCCAGTCGTGATCTGAGTTTTTCTTCAAACGCTGCGATTAAGCCCGGAATGCGCGGCGAAGCGGTAGTCAGCAACTGGCGCATCTGATTGACGCGTTCCAGCAGGATTGCTTTTAACTTGTCGCCTTCACGCGCACGTGTTGCCTTCAGATCTTCCAGTGTGGTTTGCAGGAGAGCGAGTGAAGTTTCATACAATGCTTCAACCGGCAGATTGTCATTCCCCAGCATGCCCGGCCACTTCAGGATTTCAGCGACTGACAGGCTTTGTGCATCGGGATGGCTTGATTTGACAGCGCGATCCAGTTCCAATAGTTTTTGTAGCAGTGCGGTATTTAATTGCTGTGGGTACTCGGCATTGGATAGTGCAGAAAAATTCAAACGGCATTCAACTTTTCCACGGTTCAACTGAGCCGCCATGCGTTCACGGATTTCCGGTTCCTGTTTGCGAAAATCATCCGGCAGGCGGATCTGGATGTCCAGGTAGCGATTATTGACAGAACGCAACTCCAGACTCAGAGAACCATGCGGTGTTTCCATGGTTGTAGTTGCATAGCCGGTCATGCTGTAAATTATCATCGGGGTATGCTCACTTTTTTTTGGTCATCGCACATTAGAAGCCCAGAAAACTATAATTACAAGTGGATGGCGGTGCCTTGTTATCCAGTAATCCTGTCACCTGAAAGGGCTGGTCGGTCAGTTCGGGATCAAAAATCACCTGATTGGCATCGATATGCTTATAGTCACCCGGTGCATTCAATCGCCACAGGTTGGGAATGTCTTTCTGGGGTTGATGGAGGCAGTAAGCAACGGTATCACCATGAATAATCAATACCGGTTTTTTATACTGCAGGGCTTCTTTTTCAATCTGTTCGCGAATCAACCGGTACCCATCGCATTCGGTTCTATTATCAGGTGAGCAGACTGATTTGTTGCGTTTGATGTAATAAATATCCGCATGAAACGCAATCACGACAGCCTGTGCGGTTTCTGCCATCTGGAATAATTTCTGCAGCCATAGCATATTGGCACGATCACGGTTATCTGCTTCATTCAGCGCCTTATTGACCGCACTGAGCAGAATTTCCTCCCGGCCATTATTGGTGCCGGGGATATGCAGGGTGGCAAAGACAACGTCATTGATTCTCCATAATGCATTTTCTATAAAATTTTCCTGCCGGATAAGACCGGGCACATCACGTGATAATTGGTTTTCCGGTTGATGGAAGAAAAGCTGGCGTAAAAATGCCAATCGCTCAAGCTCATCAAAACGTGTCAGCAAGCCAGTCCGGTCACAATCAGTCCATTCATTATCACCGGGCGTATAGACTGTGCGGAATGGATTTAAGGCGGAGATTTGTGCGTAGTTTTCTTGCAGTAAGGTATCGGTACAGCTTGTGCTGCTTTTTTTGAAATCACCCAGATGAATCAGGACAGGTGGATTCATGGCGCGAATGGCTGCCGCAATCTCGCCATCCGGTGCGGTCAGCATATTGTATTGCGAAACAGAATAAGGCATATCAGCAATGACGGCGAACCGGGTTTTATTGTCGGCCATGGCTGATGAGGCCGGATTGACAAGAAAATACAGGCCGATGAGCTGCAAATATATTGTCCACTTCATAGGGCTTGGCAATTGATTTTATCCACTGATATGTCGCTGGAAAACCAGTCCCGCATGTTCGCGTAATTTATGAAAGTGAATGGCAGGCCAGTTCTCTTCTGCAACGCTGAGTTCTGCGCCGAATGAAGCCAGGAATGTGGGGGCATCCACCGCATCATAAGCAATTCGATGCGCATTCGCTTCGATAAAACGCTGAAGTTCGCGCGGGTTATCGCACGTTATCCAGCGTGCCATCTGGTATTTTGCCGGAGCAATGCGAGCGGCTACCGCATATTCATGTTCAAGGCGGTGTGCCACCACTTCAAATTGCAGGGTACCTACTGCGCCTAGCAACAAGGTATTGCCCAGATGCGGCCTGAATACCTGAATGGCACCTTCTTCGCCCAATTGCAGCAATCCCAGTTTCAGTTGTTTGCTGCGTAATGGGTCAGCGATTTCAACCGTGCGGAAAATCTCCGGTGCAAAAAAAGGCAGACCGGTGAATTGAAGCACTTCACCTTCAGTGAGCGTGTCTCCCAGCTGAAGTGTGCCGTGGTTGGGTATGCCGATAATATCGCCTGGATAGGCTTCTTCAAGGAGATCTCTCCGTTGGGACAGGAATGAGACCACCGTGCTGGTGCGAATGTCTTTACCGCTGCGGACTACTTTCAGATTCATGCCGCGTTTGAATTGACCGGAACAAATACGGACAAAGGCAATGCGATCACGATGCGCCAGGTTCATATTCGCCTGGATTTTAAACACCATGCCGGAAAATTTCTTTTCATCTGGCAGTACTTCGCGCTGTATGGCGTTCCGTGATTCAGGCGGTGGCGCCAGATCAACCAGGGCATCGAGTATTTCACGGACACCAAAATTGTTAATGGCGGAACCAAAGAAAACCGGTGTTTGCTTGCCCGCAAGAAATTCCTTGTGATCAAAAGCCGGAGAAGCACCTTTAATCAAGTCGATTTCCTGGCGTGCAGTCGTCAGATCGATGCCGAAGCGTTCTTCGATCGCTGGGTCTTCCAGATTGGTGATAATTTCATCATTGGTGCTCACATGGTCCTCTCCGGCCTGGAACACGCGCATGCAATTGTTCTGCAGATCAAATACGCCATGAAAACGCCGCCCCATACCGACCGGCCAGGTAAATGGAACCGTTGACATGCCGAGGGTTCGCTCGATTTCATCAGTCAGGTTGAGTGGTTCGCGTACTTCACGGTCCATCTTGTTTACAAAGGTCACAATGGGTGTGTTGCGTGCCCGGCATACTTCCAGCAGGCGCAAGGTTTGTGCTTCAACGCCATTGGCGGCGTCGATGACCATGAGCGCCGCATCCACGGCTGTCAATACTCGATACGTGTCTTCAGAAAAATCCTGGTGTCCCGGTGTGTCCAGTAGATTGATGACGCAGTCACGATATTCCATCTGCATGACTGAACTGGCTACCGATATTCCCCGTTGTTTCTCAATTTCCATCCAGTCCGAGGTTGCATGTCGACTGGCTTTGCGTGCTTTAACGCTGCCTGCAATATGAATAGCGCCGGCATACATCAGCAATTTTTCAGTCAGTGTTGTTTTGCCTGCATCCGGGTGAGAGATAATGGCGAAAGTCCGGCGGCGTGCTACTTCATTATTAATGCTCATAATTTGCAGAACTTTGCTCCTGTGAATAAAGAAAACAGTGGGTCGTATGGGTAGCGCTGAATGCGCTGACTCGTGGATAGGATTCCCGACAGACCGGCATCGCATGCGGGCAGCGCGGATGAAAATGACAGCCGGATGGTGGCGTTGCGGGTGAAGGCATGTCTCCTTTCAAGTGAATAATCTGTCGATCAGGGTTGTGTGTAATCTGTGGAACGGCAGAAAGGAGCGCTTGAGTGTACGGGTGCCTGGGGTTATCAATCACTTCATTCATGAGTCCGCGTTCAACAATTCTGCCAAGGTACATCACCGCAATATCATCAGCAAGGTATTCTACAACGGCAATATTGTGGGTAATAAATAGAAAAGCAAGTCCCAGGTTATTTTGTAGTGATTTCAGTAAATTCAGGATTTGCGCCTGAACTGATACATCCAGTGCGCTTGTTGGTTCATCACAAATCAGTAATTTTGGGTTGACCGCCAGCGCGCGCGCGATGGCAATACGTTGACGCTGTCCGCCAGAAAATTCATGAGGATATCGCCATTTTACATCAACCGGTAAGCCAACACAGTGTAATAACGCATCGATTTCCTTTTCTCTGGGGAACGGAGATGATGGATAGCTTGTATCCGTATGATTCGATTTCCTAACATTTAATGCATCCATGCCCTCTGCGATAATTTCAATGATGCGCATGCGCGGATTCAGTGAAGAATACGGATCCTGAAAGATGATTTGCAGTTCCGAACGAATCGGGCGCAATTGCTTGCGCTCCATTGTAACCAATTCCTGGGATTTATAGCGGATGCTGCCTGCTGTCGGACTGATGAGCTGTAGGATACTTTTTCCAACGGTTGTTTTACCACACCCGGATTCGCCAACGAGGGCAAGTGTTTTGCCGGCCGTTATGGTCAGCGATACACCGTCGACTGCCTTGATATGACCGACGGTGCGTTTCAAAAGACCCTTGCGAATCGGGAAGTGTACCGTTAAATCGGTTACCTGTAATAAGGCTGGTTCGGTATCCGGCATGGCAAGTCTGGATGGCGGTACTGATTCCTGTTCAGAGGTTTCTGTCGGGCGCTCGCTGATACGCTGTATGTGTTTGTCAAACAGATGACATCTGACCTGATGGCTGTCTGAGAGGGTATGCCATGCTGGAATAGAGTGGTGACAGTGATGCCAGGCAGACTGGCATCGATCCGCAAAGCGGCAGCCCGTGAATTCCTGCGTCAGGGAAGGCACCGTGCCGCCGATGACAGTCAACGCCTGATTACGCTTGTGTTTTTCCGGCAATGATGCAAACAGTTGTTGTGAATAAGGGTGTGCTGGCTGATTGAAGAAATCTTTACAGGTTGCCAGTTCTACAATTTCTCCGGCGTACATCACTGCAACCCGCTGCGCCATTTCCGCAACGACACCCAGATCATGTGTAATCAGCAGGATGGACATATTGTTGTGTTGCTGCAGTTGACGCATCAAGTCAAGGACCTGTGCCTGAATGGTGACATCCAGTGCAGTTGTCGGTTCATCCGCAATGAGCAATTCCGGTTTTCCAGCCAGGGCCATGGCAATCATGACGCGTTGCTTCATGCCGCCTGAGAACTGGAATGGGTATTCGTGCATGCGGCGGGGAGCATCCGGGATGCCGACCTGATCCAGTAATTCGATGACTCGAGTGCGGGTTGCTTCTCTGGTTAGCTGGAAATGGCTATCCAGTACTTCCGTAATCTGTTCTGCAATCGTCAGAACGGGGTTTAAGCTGAGCATGGGTTCCTGAAAAATCATGCTGATCCGCTTGCCCCGGATTCTGCGCATGTCAGTTTCCGGTAATTGAAGTAAATCAGTTGTATTGATTCTGATTCGCCCCGTGGTTATTTCGCCGACTTCGGGCAGTAAACGCATAATGGACAGGGCGGTCATGGATTTACCGCAACCGGATTCGCCTAACAGTGCAAATGTTTCACCTTTGAGAATGTGCAGGGAGAGGCCATCCACGGCGCGTATCGGTTGATTGCCCGTATGAAGGATGGTCTCTAGATTTTCGATTTCCAGCAGAATGCTCATGAATTCTGCATGGGTTCTATTGTGGAAGCGGAGGTGCCTGCAGTGCCGTTTGATGAAGTTGTGCCGGTATTCTTGTGGCGGCGAAAAATCCTGTTGCGTTGAATGAGTGTTCTGACGCGGGGATCCAACGCATTCTGTACCGCATCGGCAAATAAATTTGCACTTAATACCAGTATAAACATAAAACTGAACGCAGCCAGCAATGCCCACCAGACCATCGGTTCACGTGCCATTTCCAGACGTGCGCCATTGATCATGGTGCCGAAGCTGATCATGGAAGGATCTACCCCCACGCCAACGTATGACAATACTGCTTCTGCCAGGACCAGTCCGCTGAAATCCATGACAGTCGCAATCAATATGATATGCATTACATTGGGCATGATATGACGGCTGATAATGCGCCAATGTGAGACACCCAATGCATGCGCTGCCTGGATATATTCCATTTCACGTAATTTCATGGTTTCTCCGCGCAATAACCGGCACAGACCGGTCCAACTGGTAATGCCCAGTATGATACAAAGAAATAATAATCGGAGATCGGCGCGTGCGGCGACAGTTTCAAACAACTCCGGGTGTGTTTCGATATACACTTGCATCATGAGTACAGCTGCGGCGATTAGCAGGACACTTGGGATGGAATTCAAAGTGGTGTAAGTGTACTGGATAATATCATCGATCCAGCCACGAAAATAACCGGCCATAATACCGAGCAGCAGTGCAAACGGCAGCATGACCAAGGTCGTCAATGTGCCGATGATTAATGCGATGCGAATGCTTTTGAGTGACTGATACAATATGTCGTGACCGACTTTGTCGGTACCCAGCACATGGTAGTGTGTTGCCAGCAGGGTTGTTGCGCCGATCAGTACAAGTATGATCGCCAGAGTTATGAATATGGCATGCCAGGGAAACTCTGTTGAACGATGCCAGATGGCAGACAGACATTGAGAAAAACTTTGCCGGTTCCGATGTGCGAGCAGGAAACAGAGAAGACTCAGCAGGGTGATCCATACCAGTAACCCATAACCTGCGCCAATGGCTACTCGTTTGACGATATCAGCCAGTTGTTCTGTTTCAGGATTTTCCAGATGCGCTCCGCCAAATTTAAGGCGCAAAAATGTGCGGATCTGTTTTCCATCAGGAAGATTAACAGTATCTTTCGCATACAAATGACTGGCAAGCGGAGCCGAGTAGGTTTTCTCAATGTTTGTCCGCAGTGGTGTCACCAGTATATCCAGTAAGCTCAGAACCTCAATACTGTAAACGGCATGATTGGTATTGTCCCTGTGGTCGAGAACAGGCCGGAAATGAACCGTATCCAGTAAACCGATCATCAGGAAGAACAGTAATACTGTCAGCGCAGACATGCCGCTGGCACTGTGTCCAACCCGCCGCCATGGCGCTAGAAGATGCTCATTGCGGCGTACATGCCAGATAAAGGCAATAACAATCAATATAAACAGATAGATTAGTGCGTCAGTCCATAAGATAACGGGGCTAAAGGACATGGATTATATTTACTCAGAGGAATGATTGTTACAAATGAAGACTGGGTTTGATTGCGCATATCATAATCGATATCCGGGGAATTCAAAAAAAATGTTGCGGACAGGGATTGGGAGTCATGCTTTATTACAATATATTTCAACTTGTTGTATTATATGGATATAAAATTTATATAAAAAAACTAAAGTAATTTATTCGATGACCGTAATTATCAAGAAGGCCGTAATAGAAGTTTTTTTACAAATATATTGATCAGATTATGTTAACTTAGTAACATTAAAGCTTAAAGTCTTTGGTTACAACGTGAAACAATAAGTTGGTATGATCTTTCTTCTGTTATGCCCGATGGAGTACTTTAAGTTTTATGGGCAGAAATACTCATTTGTAATTTTAGGGTGTTTTTTTCAATAACTTGATTAATAACATTTTTTTATAGTAATATATTTTACAATATGGAGAGCTTTATGAAAAAATCTATAACAACCGTTGTACTATCAGCATCGTTATTTATTCTGAGCACACAAGCAGTGTTAGCTGAGAAAGTCGCTGTAGTGGGCGACTTGGCGTTTATTGCAGATAAAGGACTGACTGTAAAAAACATCTCGACAGGCTTGCCTAATACATGTCTGGCCACTCCTTATCTGGATCCGCAAGGTGTTGCACTGCCTGATGGCGCATTACTGACCGCCACGGATGTCGTGGTTAAGGACAATAATGCGGTTGTTACAGTGACAACCGATACTGGCGTTGATATCAAGGTTGTTGATGTGACAACATGTGTGAAGGCTGCACAGCCAATTGATGTTACTGAGTGTATTTCAACGGTTAATCTCAGTGAAGGCCTGCTGATTATTCCTTGTGTTGAAATCGACGGCAAGGTTGTGACAGTTCATATGGAACAACGTGGTAATTCATCAAACTGGGAAGTCAAGTTCCTGGGAGATAATGTTAATTTCAAAGATGATGACGATGATGAGGACGATGACGACAGTCAGAATGGCAAGCGTAAATAAGTGATTAGTCTGAAATCGTTATATTGTTATTTATAATAAAACTATAAATTTGTTGTCTGAACCGAGTAACCAACTTTTGTGCTGAGCAAGCACTGAGTTGGTTACTTTCTTTTTGCCATAAAAAGCTATTCTGCTTCTATTCCGTCCGTAACGCATCAACCGGGTTTAATTTTGCAGCGCGCATGGCCGGGATGACGCCAGCCGCTAATCCGATGAATATTGATAGACCCAGTGCACCGAACACATAATCCCAGGGTATATTGACAGGCAAGCTGCTGATCAGTATTTTCAGCAGTCCGGCGATACTGACGCCAATCAGGAGTCCCGCTAATCCACCGACAACAGAAAGTGCAGTGGATTCCATGAGAAACAATATGCGGATGCGTGCCCGTGTTGCACCCAACGCGGTGAGCAGACCGATTTCAGTGACGCGTTCAGAAACAGCAATATGCATTAACGTCACCATGCCAACGGCGCCTACAAGCAGGGAAATTCCACCCAGCGCGGCAACAGCAAACTTTAATACATTTAAAACAGTTGTGAGCGTACTGAGCATTTGCTGCTGGGGCGTGATGGTGAAATCTTCGCGTCCATGCCGCGCAATTAGAATACGGCGGATGTCATCGACAACAGCTTGCAGCGGTGCTTCCGGTTGATAGGCAATGTTGATTTCCATGATACCCTGCCGATTAAACACCTCCAATGCACGGGTGGTTGGTATAAAAACGGTATCATCCAGATCAAATCCCAATACCTGGCCCTTTGATGCCATGACACCAATCACACGAAAGCGAGAACCGCCTACCTGCAAAATAGCACCGAGCGGATTACTGCTGCCAAATAATTCAGCGTGCACTTTTGCGCCGAGAACCACATAAGCGCGTGGATTGCGTGGATCGTCGTCCGGTAGAAACTGCCCCATTGCGACCTGCATGTTAAATATGTGCACGAAACTGGCGCCATGGCCATAAACCGTGACTCGCCGGCTGCGTCCTTGCGCACGTATTTCTGCGTTGCCAACCACATTGGCATTGGTATGCTGGATATATCGGGAATGCTTAAGCGACAGGGCATCTTCTACCGTGAGCAGGCGCGAACTGCCAATCGCGCCCAGCGAGCCGCCATGGGTGCTGATTTTGCCCGGTGTGATATTGATGATATTGGTACCAAACTGGGTGAATTCTGATAATACAAAGCGTTGAATACCATCGCCAATCGCAGTCAACAGTGTAACGGCTGCGATACCGATAGCGATACCGGAAGCCGACAGAAGCGTGCGTAATCGATGCGCGGTTAATGAACGAAAGGCAAACTGCAGCGTATCGACGGTATTCATTTTTTGCTCAGTGCGATCACTGCATCGAGGCGTGCTGCCCGGCCGGCCGGTAATAAGCTGGCCAGAATACCGGTTACCAGCGCGATCAGAATACCTGCCAGCGTAGCCCAGGCAGGCGCCCAAGCAGGTAATTGAGGATAAGCCAGGCGCAGCAGTAAACTGCCGAATTGTCCTAACATGAAACCGATCATCGCGCCCGCTAATGATAGCCATAATGCTTCAGCAAAAAATAATCGCCGGATATCGATGGTTGTTGCGCCAATGGCCTTGAGAAGACCGATCTCGGCAGTGCGCTGGCTCACTGCAACCAGCATGACGTTCATGATCAGAATACCGGCGACAATCAGACTGATTGCGGCGATGCCGGCGACAGACAGTGTCAGGGCATGCAGGATTCGATCAAATGTAGCCAGTACAGCGTCCTGAGTGATCACAGTATTGTCTTCTTCACCATCGTGGCTTTGTTTCAGTGTGTCCAGAATAGCTTGTTTGGCCGACTGAATGTCATTGTGGCTTTTAGCTTCAATCAAAATACGGAATAAAGAAGTGGTATTGAATAAAGCCTGCGCATAATCAATGGGAATGATCACAATTTCATCTGTATTGAAACCCATTGATTCACCTTGCGGAGCCAGTACACCCGATACCAGAAAACGATTCTCGCCCAGCCGGACACGCTGGCCAATGGCCTGGCTGCGCGGGAAAAAATCCTGCGCCAGTTTGTGACCGAGAACGATTTGTGCGCTCTGTGCAGAGCCTTGCGTCAGAAAATTGCCTTGTGCCAGTTTCATATGCCGAATCGGTATCAGGTTGGCGTTACTGCCCAGTACGGTGACTTCACGCAGCAGATTGGCGGCAGAAAGCTCGGCAACGCCGATATTTAAGGGTGCGTAGCGTTTGATTTGAGGCAGGCGACCCAGTAATTGGGCATCTTTTAATGTCAGATCGCGGGGTGTCTCACCCAGCACAGTGCCCGGAAATGCACCGGAAGTTTCCGCGCGTCCCGGCATAACCACAAGCAGATTGGTACCGATGGACGAAAACTGATTGATGACATAGTGTCGCGCACCATCTCCCAGTGCGGTCAGGATGATGACGGCTGCCACGCCCAGCGCCATGGCCAGTATGATCAATAAGGAACGGACGCGGTAGCTGACAATCGCTTTAAAGGAAAAGAACAGCGTGTCAGTGAGCGTCATGTGATTGGTCGGTCAGGATTTTTCCATCCCGCATGCCGATTTGCCGGTGTGCACGGGCGCCCAGTTCACGGTCATGCGTGACGATGATCAACGTTGTTCCCTTATGGTGTAGATTTTCCAGCAGCATCATGACCTCAGCACCAATCTGATGATCCAGGTTGCCCGTAGGTTCATCAGCCAGGATCACGCTGGGCTGCATAATGGTAGCCCTGGCAATGGCAACCCGTTGACGCTGCCCGCCCGATAATTCAGCGGGCCGGTGCAGGGCGCGCTGCTGAAGATCAAAATCCTGTAATGCGCTGGCAACCCGTTTCTGGCGTTCCGCTACCGGGATACCGCTTAAAATCAAGGGTAGCTCAATGTTTTCAGCAGCGGTTAAACGGGGAACCAGATGGAATGACTGAAACACGAAACCAATCTTTTCCCGGCGAATCTGAGCTTGCTCAGTTTCTGACAGATCGGTGATGGCGATTCCATCGAGTGCATAGTAGCCGCTATCCGGTTTGTCGAGTAACCCGATGAGATTGAGCAGCGTTGATTTGCCAGAGCCGGACGGTCCCATGATGGATACATATTCACCCGCAGCGATATCCAGATTAATGTTATCCAGTGCGTAGACCGCTTGATCACCCATGTGAAATGTCCGGGTAATGGCAGAGAGATGGATCATGGTTGTCTGGTTTTTTGTTGCACAGTCACGCCAGTCTTCATACTTTCTTGATCCGCTGAAATAAGCACTTGATCATTTTCTTCCAGGCCATGCCGGATTTCTGTAAAGCTCCAGTTGCTTAAGCCGGTTTCTATCAGGCGCTCTATCAGTTTATTGTCTTTATCCACCAGCCATACGGTATTATTTTGTCGTATGGCTTGAGTGGGTACCCGCAGTACATGGTCATGTTTATTAAGAATGACCTCCACATCAGCACTGTAGCCAACCAGCAGAGTGTCTGTCGGGGCTTGTTGAAAATCAACTTCAATATCAACTGTCCGCGCCTGTTTTTCAATCTCGGTCACATAGGGTGCAATGCGTCTGATGGTGCCTGGAAAAGTTCGCTCAGGCATAGCATCCAGTGAAATGCGCGCTTGTTGTCCGATTTTTATTTTGGGAGCATCCATTTCATCCATTGGCGCTGTGACATACAAGCAAGTATCGTCGATCAGGTCAATGGCAGGTGGGGTTGGTACACCGGGCGGTGAGGGTGTTGCATATTCGCCTAGTTCGCCTGTTATCTGAGCGATCACGCCAGAAAATGGCGCGGTAATAACGGCTCTATCCAACCCGGCCTGAGTGACCCGGATCTGCGCTTCTGCGCGTTTGATATCGGAAATTGCCGCATCACAACTAGCTTGGCGGGCACGTGCATTGGCATCGGCATCATCCGCGCGCTGTGCGCTGACAAATCCCTGCCCGACCAGTTGTTTGGTGCGCACCGATTCACGCCGTGCATTGTCGGCCATGATGCAAGCCTCACGGCGCCGTTCCTGGGACATCGAAAGTTGTCGCTGTGCCAGATCACGTTGTGCCAGCAAATCGGCATTCCATAATTCCAGTAGAATTTGTCCTTTCTGGACATGATCGCCTTCTTTTACCCAGATTTTAACAATCTGCCCACCCGCTGCCGGTGCAAGTTTTGCGCGCTGGCATGCCTTGATGGTGCCGGCACGTGTATTGACGATGGTGGCTTCTACATCGCCTCGCGTGATAGTTGCCAATTCAACCGCGATGGGTTTGGGGCGGGCAAGATACCAACTGACAAGCCCAACAACGATAATGGCAATCGCAAGGATGATCAGGCGGACTGATTTTCTGGATGGCGCCATAGTTAGAAAGAGAGTAAGAGTAAAAAGCGATCCGTCATTTTGTTGTGCTTCATTGTAAATATGGGTATTTTACACATTCAACGATAGCTTCTTGTGCACGAATAGAGAGAAACCATGACATCAACAATAAAATCGATTGATATTTGGCGAGATTCCTTAATCTTGTCGAGTAATGATCAACCCACTCATTCAGGGAATATACAACCATCCGAAACTGATTATACGGTACTTGATCCTAAAACCTATGAGGCGATTGAAGCGGAAAAGCTGTTTAATCAGATAAACCAGACCAAAACG
>ERZ1292633.3725-Hain-H41-02um-R1-3725-length-14615-cov-7_pt1 | contig 14615 bp, 12 predicted proteins | sample MGYA00564406_ERZ1292633 | MGnify/ENA primary metagenome ERZ1292633 (study PRJEB36523, sample SAMEA6512639) | groundwater metagenome | collected 2019-01-08 | study: AquaDiva: Metagenomics assemblies of 32 groundwater samples
TGTAATCACTATGGATGGCTTATCGAAGTGGATAGCACGCCTGGGCAGGGTACAATTTTTCATATTATTTTTAGTTGATCTAGGGCTTGTTAACACAAACGAAGCGCCTCGATGATCAAGACGAAATTGAATCTGTTTCTATAGCTGTTTGAAGGTGCGATTAAGCACGCTGCTCTTTGTCCAGCGGTTTTGTGGTGTAGATGGGATATGCCAGTTGCCACAGTATTTGGGGCTAGTCTGTGCGCCATTTGCAGTCATGCTCTGCGACACATATAGAATAGCGTTGAGAGCTTGCAAATAAGAAAGTCTGACATCGCCGCGTTGATGTGGCTTGCAGTGTTCAATTTGATTATATGGGTTTCGGTAATTTCTATCATTCAATTATTTCAATTAGTGTTAACAGACTTTAGTTAAAAAGCTTTGTTTGTCTTCACGAAATCTTCACATCGATGTGTTAAATTTTTTTGTCATTGACAAAATGAGCACTTAACACACTGGAGGAGATAGTTATACATGAGTTCAGAAATAGAAAATAAGCCGTCATCAAACGGCCATGAAGAAAATACAGCTCTGTCAAATAATGCTGCAAGCCAAGCGGCGCCGGCAGTAACTGGATCAGCGGCTTTTCAAGCCCAATATGCCGGACGCGATATAGCAGCCGGACTGATTACCGGTGCGATGGCAATCCCTTTAAGCATCGGTATTGCCATCATGTCTGATTATCCCATCAAGGTAGGTCTGGCTACCGTGGCCTTTGCCAGTTTTATCGGCTGGATCAATGCCTGGCTCAAACCGGGAAACTTTATCGGCAGCCCCGGTATTGCTGCGGGTTTGGCGCCGGTATTAGCTTTGGGTGTTGCCCATTTTGGCGTCCAGAATATGGCATTTTGTATTTTCCTGACTGCATTTATGCAGGCTATTATCTGGAAATTTAACTGGCAACGCTATCTACTGATTGCTGTGCCGGTTTATCTGGTAGAAGGATTATTGGCTGGGGTAGGTCTGAAGATTCTCCTGAAGTTTTTTGAATTCTCCTATGAGATACCGGAGGAAGCGATCACGGAAGAATTCTGGAATAGTACGCGGATACAGATGTGCATGATATCCTTTATTGGTTTTGCAGGCTTTGTTTATCTCTTTACCAAATTCAAAGACACGCAACCAGCTGTACCATATTTTGCATTGATCATTGGAGGTGTGATTCTGGCTCAAGTGGTTTCTATGCCGATGATCTATGTAGAAGATGTGCCTTTGCATCTCAGATTGCCGTTGCCTGAAGATTTTACTACCATGCTGATGATTTATATGGTTCTGTACTGCGCCATGCTGGCGGTTATCGACGTCATTGAGCAGGTGATGAGTAATGCCGCTATTGAGAAAATTGATCCACTGAAGCGTAAATGTAACAGTAACAACAGCTTGCTGGCGATCTGGATTTCGAATATGGGTTCCAGCTTCTTTGGCGGTATGACCAATCTGGATGGTCTGGCCAAGAGCACAACAAATAAGTTAGCGGGTGCTTATACCAAATTTTCCGTACTGATCATTGGCTGCGTGGTTACTTTCTTTATGCTGAATACGGCCTATCTGGATTATTTGCCCAAGTTCGCATTGGCTGCCATCATGGTATTCACTGGTTATAAAATGATCGCGGGACTTGTGCATGTGATTCATTATGGCCCTTATGCATTAATGCTGGCACTCTTGTGCGGCGGTTTGGTTTATAAGGTGGGTATTTTTGAAGGCTTGTTAATTGCGATGGCTATTCATGCGATCGTTCATTACATGGTTTATACCAAGCATGACAATATGCCTGGAAGGGCTGTTATCAAGCGATACTTTGATAATCTGAAGAGAGATAGCAGTAGTGTAAGTTAATAATAAAGTTATTTGCTTACAAACAGTTAGTCTAAAAGACAGGCGTAACACACCTGTCTTTTAGCAAAAAAAACCACAAAAGGAGTATGTATGTACAAGAAAATCATGGTAGCTGTTGATGGTAGCGAAACAGCGCAGAAAGCACTCGAAGAAGCGCAGAATATAGCGAGCTCATACAATGCTGATCTATGTATTGTTCATGCTATAGCGGGTGACAGTGATACTGATAAACAGACTGGTATTGATATTTTAGAGCAAGCAAAAGCTTCAGTTGACGCATTATCCATTGAGACTCAATTGCTGCAGGCTGACTCCGAATATGGCCTGACTGGTATTACAGAAGCCATCACTAAGGCGGGTAGCGAATGGGGTGCTGATCTGCTGGTAATGGGAACAGCCAATCGTCGGGGTTTAGAGCGTTTCGTGATAGGTTCGGTTGCAGAACAGCTCATTGCCAAAATGGAGTCATCCATTCTTTTGGTTCGTCCGCAGAGTACGTAGTATCTAGCCAATTGTTGAACCAATTCAAAGCCAATGACAGAAAACGCAATCCAATATCAGGTAATTACTGATATTGGATGTTAAGAATCAACGATTGGCATAATTTATCCAGTGGATTGAATAAACACAGGAGATCATCCTATGGGAAATCTATTGGTTTTTCTGGGAGTAGAACCGGTATTCGGTGTAATATGGCCATAAGAGCATGTTTGATAATTTGAAACAGCAACAAGTCTGGCAAATCTGAAATCCGTTATCTGCTTGAAAATTAATTAATAATAATTGCTATTGATTTAGATTACGAGAATCCTCAATTGAATACACAAAATTCATGCTTCGATGAGCATAAGGTGCTCCATGACTTAAAACATTTCCTGCCTGCTCAGGCACCGTTAAAAGATTTTATCCATCACAATACACTCCATTCATTCCAGCAATTAAAATTTCATGAAGCAACCAGAAAATCATCAAAGATTTTTGGCTATCAAACGAAGCTTCAGTTAGAAGAATATAGAACGCTCTATCGATCAGGTCGTATCAAGGAAGACGTTCTTAAAAGACTTATTTCAGAAGAGAAAGGTGCGAGTTGTGTTGATGAGTGGATGGGTAAGCTGCTCAATGAGAAATACGATGTTCGGATATCAGCAAGGATTGGTTCATTGAGAGCTAACTGGGATAAGATCTACCATATCGATCTCGATCTACTAATCCAACCTTTCTTCTTTAGAATTTTATGTAATTATCTTGATCAGGGTGTTTCAATCTGGAGTTTCCCGATTGGCGATAGAGATTTTCTTTCTGCTATCAGGGAATTAGAGAAAGGGAGTGTTACAAGTTTTTTCAAAACCAAAAGAGCCAGACAACTTCTTTTTTCAGATAATTGTAATATCAGTTATCTGCTAGATATTCTTGTTGGTGATGAATCGCTTTATGAGCAGTATTTATACGATCAGCAGTTTACTCATCAGGGCTGGTCGGGTATTGTCGCTGTTGCTGAGGATCAGCCTCAGTTTTTTCTTAATCGTAAAGAAATAACATTACATGATTTAATCATTTTCGAGCTTTTGCTTGAGATCGATACACTGGATGCCCAATTTGGGGAAATTTGGGCACCAATGGCCACGAAATTGGATAGCAAACCAGAAGCTCTTTTTGCTGAAATACCGGAAACAGAGCTGGATGATGTGCTGGCAATTTGGCATGAGGCTTTTGAGTGGTCATATTATGATCAGGTGCTCACTGCTGTTCAATTAAAGAAACAGGATCAGGCTGTTACTACAATCAAAAAAAGCTTTCAAGCAATGTTTTGCTTAGATGATAGAGAATGCTCTTTGCGTCGTCATATTGAAAGTTTGGATCCTGGGTGTGAAACATTTGGCACACCAGGTTTCTTTGGAGTCGAATTCTTTTTTCAACCAGAGCATGGCAAGTTCTATACAAAGCTTTGTCCTGCACCAGTCACGCCGAAATATCTGATTAAAGAAACTGAAACACGCCATTCTCGAAAAAATGAACCTCTACTGTCTAAATTATCTCATTCTCTTTTTCAAGGTTGGCTAATTACTCAATCACTCGGATTTCTGTCTGCTTTAAAACTGGCAATGAATGTCTTCAGGCCTACTGCAACTCCTGCGATGGCTTCATCCTTCACACATATGTATCACCTCTCATCACTTACTATTGAAAATAAAAATCCGGATGATAAGGAAAATGGTTTGCAAATAGGTTTTACTATCGAAGAGATGGTTATAAGAGTGGAGAACCTATTAAAAGGCATCGGCCTTGTAGATCATTTTGCTCCACTTGTGTATGTTTTTGGGCACGGTGCCAGTAGCGTGAATAATGCCCATTATGCTGCCTACGATTGTGGTGCCTGTTCGGGTAGACCTGGTTCGGTGAATGCACGCGTACTTTGTCACATGCTTAATCATCCTGAAGTCAGGAAGGTATTGCGCACTAGAGGTATTATGATTCCCGATGAAACACAGTTTGTCGGTGGCCTGCACGATACGACACGGGATGAAATGGCATATTTCGATGAGCATGCACTCTCCTCAGAGAATCTTGACCAGCATCGCCGGAATGAGATAGTTTTTAATAATGCATTAGATCTGAATGCAAAAGAACGCTCAAGAAGACTACTGTCGATCAATACCAAAGCACAACCTAAGAAAATTCATGAAGAAGTTCGTAAACGTTCAGTTTCACTATTTGAGCCTCGACCAGAACTTAATCATGCCACTAATGCTATTTGCATTGTAGGAAGACGTGAATTATCCAAGAATATATTTCTGGATCGAAGGGCATTTATGAACTCTTTTGATTATCGAGTTGACCCTGAAGGAAAATATTTGTTTAATGTAATGAGACCAATCGCTCCCGTTTTAGGAGGGATCAATCTGGAATATTTTTTCTCGCGTATGGATAACTATAGATTTGGCGCGGGAACTAAGCTTCCTTATAATATTATGGGTCTTATTGGAGTAGCCAACGGAAGCGATGGAGATCTGAGAACGGGACTACCCAGTCAAATGATTGAAGTCCATGATCCTGTGAGACTACTTGTTATTGTCGAACATTTTCCAGATATTGTTCTGAAATCAATCAATCAGGAACCTGCGACTTATGAGTTTTACATTAATGAGTGGGTACGCATTGTAGCTGTGCATCCTGAAACTCGCGAGATTTTTCTGTTCAAAGATGGTAAGTTCACGACTTATAAGCCGCTTATACAACCTATTGACTACATAAAAGACACTATGCCAATTATCGAGTCAGCAAAAAAATCCGACACAACTTACATAGTTGATACTACTCAGGAAAATCTCCCTGTTTATCTTATAAAATAAGGCTTCAAGATGTCATTTCTACTTGTACCGATCCTTAAATATCTGGTAGCGATACCGCTGCTTGGGTTTATTGTCAGTCTATTTGCACCAGCCAAAATGGAAAAACCTGTTGCTGCAATTGCATTTGCAACAGTTGGCATACATTGGGTTTGCTCCTGGCTATTTATTGCCATTTGGTTGTTTGGAGACCATCATACCTATCAGACGATGGAATTTAGTCTTTATGAATCACCTACATACAGTTTTTTTATTTCTTTTTATTTCGATAAGATCACTGCTACTTTTTTATTCATAGGTAGCTTCCTAATATTTCTGATAACTATTTATTGCCACTACTACCTGCATCGTGATCGTGGTTATAAACGTTTTTTTAATGCGGTTCTCTTGTTTTATCTTGGATACAACTTTGTCATTTTATCCGGAAATTTCGAGACTCTTTTTATTGGCTGGGAGATATTGGGTATCTGTTCATTTATGCTGATCGGTTTTTACAGAGATAGATTTTTACCTGTAAAAAATGCTTTAAAGGTATTTACGGTGTTTCGTTTAGCCGACATGGGTTTACTTTTCACAATTTGGCTAAGTCATCATTTGTGGCACGAAAACATTACTTTTACAAAATTGCTGGATAGTGAATTGGTTTTTACGCAAACTCATGAGCATATGGCAATCAGTATCGCCATATCACTCATGATATTACTTGCTGCAGCCGTAAAATCGGCACAATTCCCTTTTACTTCGTGGCTGCCACGGGCAATGGAAGGGCCTACACCTTCCAGCGCCATTTTTTATGGTTCACTATCAGTCCATCTGGGTGTTTACCTATTGTTAAGAACCTACCCATTTTGGGAGAGCTTGACACCGATTGTAATACTGGTAATTGTCATTGGATTGGTAACCAGTATTCTCTCCACGCTCATTGCACGTGTACAGTCATCGATTAAAACGCAAATTGCTTACTCTTCTGCTGCCCAAATCGGCATCATATTCATTGAGGTCGCTTTAGGTTTTTATGATTTGGCGCTGATTCATTTGGCGGGAAATGCATTCTTGAGAACCTACCAGATACTGGTTTCACCCTCAGTGGTAGCCTATCTCGTTCGTGAGCAGTTCTTCAATTTTGTTCCTAGACACTACATGGAAAGACATGAGGCTTTAAGAAAATTAAAATATACGCTTTACATGCTCAGTGTCAGAGAATTTCATTTGGATTCATTTATATACATTATTTTATGGAACCCACTGAAGTGGATTGGTAGAAAACTTGATGTTATAAAAGAAAATACAGTATTTAATTTTGTTTTAATTAGCTCTATTGTCGGTGTGGTGTGTATATTCGCAAAGAACTGGATACACGAAGCGATTTATTATTTTTTCCCCACATTCTTTGCATTCGTGGGAATGTTGATGGTGTTCAGATCATTTACTGAAAGAAGAAATGCACAATTCAGTTGGTTACTCATAATCATCTATCATTTCTGGATAGCATTGGCGGTTTCGTTCTACGAGGAGTCAAATTTTATCGATATGAGCATTTATCTAAGCGGAGTCTTGCTTTCAGGACTGATAGGTATTGCTGTATTGGACAGATTGAAAACACTTGAAAGCAGAATTGACTGGAATGATTACCAGGGCCATGTTTATGAGCATCCCAATCTGGCTCTGATATTCTTTCTATCATGCTTAGGTTTGATGGCTTTTCCCATTACGCCTTCTTTCCTCGGTGTGGATCTAATTTTTACCTATATCCATACAGATCAAATTGATTTTGCAATTATTCTTGCATTAAGTTACATCCTGGTAGGACTTTCACTGATAAGAATGTACTCACGTATATTCTTGGGTCCTCATATAAAAACCTACCATGAAGTTCCTAACAAATATTCTTGATTATTGAGTTTGGACGTGATCAATAATCCACCTCAGTACTTTAGAAAGGTTAGGGTGCTTGGGGTATAAAAAAAAGGAAAAACTGTACAAGCAGCTGAATGCTGAAGAACGAGTAATGATCATATTGATGTGATACAGCAAGAAAGAGGGGGCCGCGCTGGAAATAGGGTGGTTTTGAAACAGTATTTCCCCAGAGCACTATTTTACGAGAGCCTTATGCGTGACTTAAGCACTGAATCTGTGATGTGGTCCCTGTACTGGACAACCTGAATGAAAGTTAAGCTCTGACATGTATAGTTAATCAGGTTCAGGCAACCCGATAGGTTCTTTGATGATTGAAGTAGACTTCATCTGGTGTAAGGCTATCAAGGCTTTGATGAAATCGTTCCTGATTGTACCATTCAACCCATGTGGTTAAATTCTTCTTTACCTCCTTCAGGTTATTGAATTCTATGGTATATAAGAGCTCATACTTGACTGTCCACCAAAGTCGTTCAACAAAAATATTGTCATAGTAGCAACCCTTGCCATCCATGCTGATCTGAATACGATGATCTTTTAGTATGGATGTAAATGCTTCGCTGGTGAACTGGACGCCCTGATCGGTATTCATGATCTGCGGACAACCATAATCCTGAATGGCTGCTTCCAACACCTGAACCCAGAAGCGGCATCCAGTGTATTGGACAAGTGCCAGCTCAGCACCTTGCGGGAATACCAATCGATGATGGCAACGAGATAGCCAAACCCTTTTTTCATCGGCACATATGTGATATCGGCAGCCCAGACTTGATTAGGCCGATTGATAGCCAATCCTTTGAGCAGATAGGGATAGATCGCATGCTGCTTGCCGGGAATGCTGGTTTTTGGTTTTGGCGCTATGCTGATGATACCCAGCGTTTTCATCAGGAATGACGCTTTCTTGCGTCCCAGCATGATTCCCTGGCGCTGAAACCACGTAGCATAACTGCGTGAGCCATACTGCGGCGTTTTCAGATATTGTTCATCCATCATGCGCAGCAGAATCAAATCTTCATTACTGATCGGTTGTGGCTGATAGTAATACGTTGATCACGCCAGATCCAGCAGCTGACATTGACGAGTTTGGCTAAGCTTGCAATGGGGATCAATCATCTCTTTTCGTTCTACAAGACTTAATGATTGAGCTTTCTGGCTAAAAAATCGCGTTCCGCCGTCAATTGACCAATGACTCGATGCAGGTCATCTGTGTTATGCCCGTCCTTCTTGTCGGCATTATTGCTTTTTGAAAATAACTCAGCGGCCTGTTCAATCAGTTGGCGTTTCCAGCTATTGATCTGTGTGGGATGAACATTATAACGGGCTGCTAATTGTGGGACGGTTTCATCACCTCTTATCGCCGCCAGCGCTATTTTTGCCTTGAATTCACTGGAATATTGTGTGCGTTTCTTGCTCATGATTATGATCTTCTGTATTGCCCATAACAGAGCTTAACTACCTGTACAGTTTTTGGGGCCACTTCAATAGCATGCAAGTACAAATCAACAATCTACTTTAGGCAACTGGAAGGTAACCTGCAGGTTGATACTTTTTAGGAGTGATAACTATATTATTGACTAGATGCTTTCCTGTCATTTTCATCTTGATTAAAAGTATTAATTGCTCCACTCGCCAATTCCATTCCGGCAATTTGAACAACTTTCGTTAAAGTAGAACGCGCTGCGTGCATTCCAATTGCCAGATGAGTCAATGTTTTAATAGGAACAGATCCCTTAATTAACAAGGATATCAAGCGGATAAAGTCAACACTGCCGTCTGGAAAAACGGCACTCAACAAGGCATCAGGTGGGGAAAAATAAATCGGATCGACAATGGCACGTATAGCAATAAATGGAATTCCTGCATTGGCTGCCACTCGTGCAATGGCGGCGCTTTCCATATCGGCTGCACAAGCACCGCTAGTCTCGCCCAAGGCAAGCTTTGCTTGCCTGGAAGTTAACGGTTCTGGGCTTGATGCTAATGATCCGCCGACAACAGTCAAATGCGATGACAGCAATTGCTCCAGTTGATTGCGCCACTCCAAGCTCACGGGTAATCGTTCCCCATCGACGATTGATTCTGGCAATACTAAATCACCTGGAATTAATTTATCATCTAACGCGGCAGCGACACCAAAACTAACCAACGCATTTACACCATATTCATGTAATTGTAGTGCGGCGCCATGTGCAGCGCTGCTCCCCATACTACTCAGGCATAAACGGGTATTCGCTCCTAAATTCACGATACGATAGATAGGAAAACGTAGATTCATTAAACAACTTGCTTCAGATTTAAGTGCTGAAACGACACCAATGATATTCACGCAGTCTTTTCCTTGCTCAGCACACAATAATAATGTGTTGGGGTGACATTAATTCAAACGCTTAGCCTTTTTAAAGCCAGCTAATATCATACCATGCTGACCAATGATTGTTTTAGGCTAACCACGGTTAACCTCCAGTTAATCTTGTAAAAGTAGCGTATCAAATATCGAATCGTCAAAAACCAAAATAGCTTTCTTAATCTTAATTTTGTCTGTTATTATTAAAAATAAGGGTAGTGATTTTAGTTACATTTTAGTTTATTTAGTTGAAATGGCACCGTACATATATAAATAACGGATAAAAACTATCACATTGATATTATTTCTGACAAAAGGAGAAGCATCATGGGGTTTTTTGATTGGTTTTCAGCTAAAAGTAATAAAGGTAATGCAGACGAAACTGGTGATAATGTTACGAGTGTACAAGATATTCAGGGCAAAGAGGAAATCCATGCTGAGCTGGGAACGGAAGATGAGCATGAGGCCAAAGCACCAAAAGCTGAAGAACTAGAATCCGCAGAAACAGATGCAGATGTGGGGGAAGATATGCACAAAGATAACTAAATTCCAGATTAGGCTTGCAAGGACTTGAAAGTACAAAATGAATATTAGACAAAAGTATCAGAATCTGTTGAAGAAGTAACTGTTGAGGCTGATACGAGGATAGATAATAAATTTGCTCCGCACGGCGAGCTACATTAACAGGTCGTTGAAAAACTATCTGCGTTGCCGCTGCGGTATTAAAAACAGGCTCAAAATGCTCATTTATTAAGCATAAACTGCGCTTTTTCGCCTGTTTTTGCCTTGCATCGGCTGCCTCGAATACGTTTTTCAACGGCCTGTTAAAGTCAAAAACACTATCTATAGTGCTTCCCGTGACAAGACCACCACTGGGAATCGCAACCTCAAGACTCATGAGAAGGAAAGCTGAGCAATTTGATGGCATAACTCAAAAAATATCTTGAATTATTTTTCATCAGGTGGCTCGCAGCCAGCTAACCCGGGTATTTCAAGAATTGCATCCGCATTGCTGCGAGAGAATACTTTTTCAGCCGCTTGTTGCCAAGGCAACCAAATATAGTTTAAATGTTCTCTGGCAGAAATCTTTATCGATGGTATACTAGGCAAGCATAAACCAAATATATGCTCGGTATTGATTTTGACATCCGGCGCATAGCGCCATCGCCACTCTTCGTAAATTTCATATTGATTTTTAACCTGCCAATCTGTTAAAGAATAATCGGCTGCATTTAGGCCAGTCTCTTCAGAAACTTCACGTATTGCGGTTTGATACAGTGTCTCACCTGGATTCTGGCTTCCTGTAACCGATTGCCAGTAACCTGGATGATCCGTTCGCTCCAATAGTAGAACCTGGAGATCGGTAGTGTGAATAACAACCAGAACAGATACCGGAATTTTATACATTACATAAAAGTAATTAACTACCCATTAACTTGCTTTGTTTCAGTTTGGCGCAGACGAATGTTCAGTTCTTTTAATTGCTTTTCATCAACTGTGCTGGGTGCATGTGTCAACATGCATTGAGCACGCTGGGTCTTGGGGAAGGCAATTACGTCACGAATAGATTCAGAACCTGTCATCATGGTCAGGACACGATCCAGGCCGAATGCAATGCCGCCATGCGGCGGGGCGCCATACTGTAATGCTTCCAGCAGGAAGCCGAATTTCTCCTGTGCTTCCTGCTCTGATATGTTTAGTGCACGGAATACCTTGGATTGAATGTCCTGCCGATGAATCCGTACCGACCCACCACCAATTTCCGAGCCGTTCAGAACCATGTCATAGGCTTTTGACAGCACTTTTCCAGGTTCTGTTTCCAGTAGGTTTTCATGGCCATCTGCTGGCGCAGTGAACGGATGATGTAATGCCTGCCAGCGATTTTCTTCTTCATCCCGCTCAAACATTGGGAAATCAACGACCCAGAGCGGTTTCCAGCCCGCTTCCGCATAGCCATGCTGATGACCAATCTTGATACGCAGTGCCCCGAGTGATTCATTGACGATTTTGGCTTTGTCCGCGCCAAAGAAAATCAAATCACCATTTTTCGCATGGGTGCGTGACAGAATCGTATTGATGGTTGCCTCGGGTAAGAATTTCAGGATGGGAGACTGTAGTCCTTCTACGCCGTTTTCTAATGAATTGACTTTAATATAGGCAAGACCCTTGGCACCATATATGGCGACAAAACCGGTGTAATCGTCGATTTCCTTGCGGCTTAATGTGCCGCCCTGAGGAATGCAAAGCGCAGCGACACGTCCATTGGGCATTTCCGCTGCATCACGGAAAACCTTGAACGGTACATCTTTCATGAGATCGGTTAATTCTGTTAATTCAAGCGGGATACGCAAATCAGGTTTGTCTGAGCCGTATTTAAAAATTGCTTCGGCATAGGTCAGACGTGGGAACGGGGTTGGAAACTCAATATTAAGGATAGACTTGAATAAAGTGCGGATCATCTCTTCCATGAGCGCCATGATTTCATCAGCCGTAAGAAAAGAAGTTTCAATATCCACCTGCGTAAATTCCGGCTGGCGATCAGCGCGGAGATCTTCATCGCGGAAGCAACGGGTTATCTGGTAATAACGATCAAATCCAGACACCATCAACAGTTGTTTGAACAATTGAGGCGATTGAGGCAGTGCGAAGAAGTGTCCTGCATTCACACGAGAAGGCACTAGATAGTCTCTGGCCCCTTCCGGGGTGGATTTGGTTAGCATGGGCGTTTCTATATCCAGAAAACCATGCTTGTCGAGAAATACACGGATTGCCATGGCGACTTTGTGGCGGAGCCGCAAATTTGACTGCATAACCGGGCGGCGCAAATCCAGATAGCGGTGTTCCAGCCGAACCACTTCACTGATGTTGTCATCATCCATCAGGAAAGGCGGGGTCAACGAAGTATTCAGTACTTCAATTTGATTGACCAGCACTTCAATTTCACCGCTGAATAATGCGGAGTTAATCGTGCCTTCAGGACGGTTTCTTACTTTCCCGGTAATCTTCAGTACAAATTCATTGCGTATTTTCTCGGCAACCTGAAATGTTGCAACATTGTCAGGGTCGCAGACTATCTGTATCAGGCCTTCACGATCACGCAAATCGATAAAAATCACACCACCATGATCTCGACGACGATGTACCCAGCCAAAAAGTGTAATGGTCTGGTCTAAGTAGTGAGTATTAATGGCACCGCAATAATTTGTACGCATAGTTTTGAAAAAATTGGAGTCTGGAAATTAAGGGTTCTTGGCAATGTGATAATTAAGCTTTGTTTTATTACTATGAGTATTTCTAATAGTTTAATACGTTGTCTGAATCGTAATAAGGCTCATCAAATATTGGGGCTGGCATCAGTCAGTAGCGGTTGTCGTTGTTGCTGGGCTGGTGGTTGTCGAACCAGTGGTTGTGGCAGCAGGCAATGCTGTATCTGTTTTCGCATTTTCTTTCGTGGTTTCTTTTGCAGATACTGATGATGACTTGTTGCTATCCTTGAAATCAGTTACATACCAACCGCCCCCTTTCAATTGAAATCCAGCAGCAGAGATCAGTTTCGTGTAATGTGAGCTGCCGCAGACTGGACAGTTTGTAATGGGTGCATCACTCATCTTCTGTAGATGCTCTTTCTCAGCACCGCATGAATTGCAAGCGTATTCATAAATAGGCATAGAAATCTCCAACAACAATTCAGAATTGAGAAACTATCTATTATACCTCAACCTACTTGCCTTCACGTCCATATACGTCTTCAAACCGGACAATATCATCTTCCCCCAGATAGGAGCCGGACTGGACTTCAATCATTTCAAGAGGCACGCAACCTGGGTTTTCCAGGCGATGGCGAGTTCCGACCGGAATAAATGTGGATTCATTTTCCGATACAAGAAAGCTGGTATCTCCGCGCGTGACCTTTGCCGTACCACGCACGACAATCCAATGCTCGGTTCGATGGTGATGCATTTGCAGGGATAAAGCTGCGCCCGGTTTAACAACAATGCGCTTGACCTGAAAACGTTCGCCAAAATCAACCCCGTCATACCATCCCCAAGGCCGGAATACCTTACGATGCAGATGACCTTCCGAGCGTCCTTTGTGTTTGAGATTATCCACTATTTTTTTTACGTCCTGTGTTCTGCTCTTGTGAACCACAAGAATCGCATCGGATGTTTCCACGATGACCATATCTTCCACCCCGACGCAGGCGACCAGCCGGTTTTCTGAGATAGCCAGTGTATTGGTGCAATCGTGCAGTAGCACATCGCCCTGTGTGACATTACCAGCATTATCCTTGGGTAGAACCTGCCACAAAGAGTCCCATGCGCCGACATCAGACCAGCCCGCGGATAACGGGATCACGATTCCGATTGGTAATTGCGCATTCCTGTCGGTGGCGATATGCTCCATCACTGCATAATCAATGGAATCGCTTGGGCACTGCTCAAAAATATTCTTGTCTACCCGATTGAAATCGCCATCAACAGACCCCTGTTCCCATGCGGCACGACATGCTTTGAGAATATCCGGGCGACATACGCCGATGGCAGATAGCCATACGGAGGCACGCAACATGAATAATCCGCTGTTCCAAAGATAGGATCCTGTATCAAGATAGGCTTGTGCGTTGATGTGATCAGGTTTTTCTACAAAACGTGCAAAGTAGTATGCATTATGCTCGGCCAGTTTCTCACCGGATTGAATATAGCCATAACCGGTTTCCGGCGCATCCGGTTGAATGCCGAAGGTAATCACATGACTGTCGGCGGCAAGCTGCATGCCTTGGCACACAGCTTCCTGGAAGGTGACAGTATCGACGATGACATGATCGGATGGCATGACCAGTAAAACCGGGTCTTCATCTTTTTCCAGAGCGGACAGGGCTGCTATGGTAAGCGCAGGCGCGGTATTCCGTCCCAGAGGTTCGAGTAGAATGGTTCCTTTCCGGTGGATGACGCGCAATTGCTCTGCAATAACAAAACGGTATTCTTCATTGCAGACAATGATGGGATCTTTGACTGCGATCTGATCCAGGCCATCCATTCGTCGGACCGTGGCCTGTAGTAGAGAGTCTTCAGTGATCAGAGAAAGGAGTTGTTTGGGATGTTTTTCACGCGAAAGCGGCCACAGTCGGGTGCCTG
>ERZ1292633.2716-Hain-H41-02um-R1-2716-length-17824-cov-7_pt1 | contig 14602 bp, 10 predicted proteins | sample MGYA00564406_ERZ1292633 | MGnify/ENA primary metagenome ERZ1292633 (study PRJEB36523, sample SAMEA6512639) | groundwater metagenome | collected 2019-01-08 | study: AquaDiva: Metagenomics assemblies of 32 groundwater samples
CGCCGGTGGATCCCGTCGACGCGGATTTCGAAGACGGCTTGCCAAATGAGGCCATGGCAGATTGATGAGACGAGCTGCGCGACAAAAATATGGGCGAACAAAATTTATCCAAAGCGCGGGGAAAGGAAGGGGGGGAAATGTTAGAAGAGAAGGTTGACTGAGCCCAAGAGCAGGTGAGCAGGGATGCACCACTCCGTATACGCGACGATGACAACGAATGCTTTGGTATGTATGCATGGGTGGGTATGCAAGGGGGGGAGCGGCAGGACAACCTTTGCGCCTGCGGCGATGAGATGGAATTGGCGCGTGGCGAAAGGCCGAAAACACTTTAAGGTACAAGAACCTCTCCTTTGCATTGAGGTTCGGTGTGAATGTGCGCGCGGGACACGACACGCATCCCTTCACCTCACGCCCAGCCGAGAACGGCGGACGAATCGACGGGCCGACTGGCATACCGACGGGAGCCGCCACTCAGCCGAGGCGCGGAAGGGCTAGTGTTCCGCTCTGGTGATTGACCGTTTGTCCGCTTCCGTTCGACGTTTTGAAGCGCGCTGCTCCCCGTTCCCTGCCTCCCAGAGGCAGCTGCAGTCGGCACATTCGTACCGTCGAACACGTGCGAAGGTGGCGCCCTCCAGGTTCTAATTGAGTTGGACCCAGGCAGAAAGCGCCGAATGAGCGCTTCCTCCTGCTCGGCGTCCGTCAAGGGCCGGCCATCCGACGTCCAAAGGTGCTGTCGCTTCCCCGTTAGCGGCGACTCGCCTCGAGGAGGAGCGTTCAGCGGTGCGGTGGGTGCGTTCCTGCTGCTTGCCTTCATCGTGCGCGTGGCATTGGCGGACACGGGCGGTGACACGCAGCGTTCGACGACGATCTGCCGATCACGGTTGTCTCGGTGTCGTTGCGCCGGTCGTCCTCCCCCCGCTGGGCCGCCAGGACTGAGCTCCGGCAATGCGATCGGCGGGACGGAAACGTCACCGGAGGCGACGAATCCCTTGGGTGACAAGAAGACGACGCCCGTCGGGCCACCCACACGACTTGCGGCATCGTCGTCTTTCCGGCCTTGCGTGCAGTCCATGTCCGCGTAGAGTCGAGGCGGCGACGCCAGAGACGCCTTCGACAAGATGGGCGACACGTGCCGCTCCTCCACGGTGCGAGTGAGAGAGCGTGTTCTCGCCTCTACCATCGCGCTGTCCCGGGCGCTCCGGGGCGTCTTCACCGACGTTGGCCACCAGCAGTCTGCCGACGATGTGGCGCTCTGATCGTTCTTGTGGCGTATTTTGAAACCGCCGGGGGCCGCCAACTGCCCCATTGACGACAGCCTCTTTTCCCCCTCCTCCTGCTGCGGTTGAAAGCCGTCGTCGGCTGCGGGGATCGTACCCGAGGTGGATGCTTTGCCACCGATCACATCCCAAATTTGGCTGACCTCATGTCGAGGACGAGGTGCGCGACCGCGCGACGTGGTTTGATCGATCCAGGCACCAGAGCTGGCTGAGGGGGAGGAGGTGTCGTCGACATTGCCGCTGCCACCCTCACGCGATGCCGTGCCGGGCGGCCGCTCCGTCGACGTCATCGCGGATCGCACCCCAGGCGAGGCCCACATCGTATGCGCTGCCGTCGTGGCTGCCTTCGTTGGCGTGGTATTCGCCGCTCGCGCCTCGTACCGTGCCGTGTCCGCGGCCGCCAATTCCTTCGTCGCCAGTTGCGTGAGCGACGCGTTGTCCATTTGTTTTCTTGCCCTTAGCATGGCCGACCGGGTGGTGTGCACGGTTGGACTGGCCACTCGCTGTTGCAGCGGCGGCGTCCTGGCGCGCGCCTCCGCTGACCCTCCCAGGCGTGGCGAGTCATCGCTCAAGTGCGGCGCTGGCCGTGTCAGGGACGTTTCGACGTCGCCGACGTCATCCAGGCCGTATCCGGCGTTCACTCTGCAGCTCTTGTGGCCCGATCGATCGAGGGCGGCCCAGGCGTCGCTCGACAATTTAATGCAGGGTCGTGGAACGCCGGATTCGCGGCTGCGGCGCTCGAGGGGCACCGCGAGGGGCGACGGCTTCCAGGCGAACCGTGGGTCCGTGATGATCGTCCCATCGATCGCCCTGCTGCTGCTGCTCGCCGCTATCACAGACCCCGCAGCAGCAGGCTCGCGATGGGACGGAGGAGCAAGCCTGCGAGCGGACACGCTGGCTGTCGACCGCTGATAGTGTGGTGGTGGCACGGCGGTCACGGCCGCTGGAACCCGTTCCATCATATTCGCGTTTCCTTCTTGGCTGCCCCGCCTCTCACCGATCCGTGAAGAAATCACCTTTGGTCACTTTGTTAGTGCCACCAAGTGGGAATGGAACCGATGGTTGTTGTTGCCCCTACACCTTTTTTGCCCCCAGAATATAGCCGTAGCGTTGAGGAACGGAGGTCAAAATGAGGAAACACATTCCACCCTCGAAACGGTGACTCGTGTGCGTGTGAGAAAGCGTTTTTCTTCTTCTACTACGACTACCCGTGACATTCTTTCTTCTTCGCTGCTCCAGTCGACGCCAAACGGACGTCATATGGCTGGTAGATCGCCTTCTTTCTTTCCTCCGTCTTTGTGTTTCGGCGGCATCCTGCTCGCGCGGGTGGTTCGCGGGTGGTTTAGCGTCGACGCTGCGGTCCGTTGCGGAAGTATGCGTAGTTTTCGGATGTGGAGGTTCGCGCGAAGACCAGTGGAAGCAGAGCGGCGAGCCGATCATCGGCCGCGGCGACAGCGCCAATGCGGCCGCCTTCACAACTCGGGCGGCGAATGCGCGATGGCGTCATCTCCGACGCAGCGCCTGTCGAGAGAACGGCCGCGATGCGGGCGCGGCGATCGAGGTCGCACGCCAGCGAACGTTTGGTCACATTCGGAGCGATCGCGCGAAAAAGCCAGCCCGCGTTCAGGGGGACGGACAGGATAGAATCGGCGTCGGCCACGCCGGCGGTATTTGAGTCGTCTCCGGATTGTGCCGCATGTCGCAGACATACGCGGACACCGCGGGGCGTGGTCAGCCACGTCGAGGCATCCACGATGTCGCCACTAGCCGGCGGCCACGGCAGCGAGAGGGGCACGACGACAGCGCTGTCGCCATCATCGACAATCATCGAGCTTTGGCATTCGTCGTATTCCTGCGGCAAGGACGGGTGCCGCCACTCGGTGTGAGCCAACGCGGCGGGTTGTTTCCAGTACAACGCCGTCCCCAGGATGGCACTTCTTTCTCTCGGTTGGTCCCGTGAGCCACCACCCACATTGGGTGAATGTCCGACCTCGGCGCCACCCGTGAGAAGCTCCTGCCACAGCCACCATCGCAAGTTGCTCACACGTGCGTTCACGACCTGGGTTTGTAGCTGTGACAGGGACTCCAGAGAGCCATCTCTCTCCACATCACCTCGAGCGTCTATGTTCTTTCCGGTGCCACTGTATTCGGTACCCAATCCGACCCCTCGGCGCACGGCACCTTCCCTCTCCGAACCCGCGTACTCGTTGTCACTGTGGCACTCTTCCGCCACCGTGCGAATGGGCAATGCCGCGAACGGCCCAGCGGGGGCGTGCGACATTTGCATCGAGGAATGCCGGGGCGAGATCTCTTCGGCGATTCGACGGCCTCCCTTCTGTCCGCGCCGCCAGTGGATCGGTCGGGAGAACGGGACGACCGCGGCCATGGTGCCCGCCCCTCCGCCGTCGATGCGGCTGTTCCTGTCGTCGTCATCATCGCAGCGGCCTCGTTCCGTCGATGCCACGATAGCGCTTCGTCGATGGTGTCCGTCGGCGACGCCAAATGGGCGCACCGCAGATGAGTCGCGGAAGCACCCACATCCCATGTTGTCACCCTCTCCTCCTTCTTCCTCGTCTCCTTTTCCCTAGAGAGGTGTGTATCCTTCCTACTACTGCGTTCCCCCCTCTTTCACCACTCAAGATATCCATATGCAGACCCCTTCACTGCGAATGAAGGGGAAGGATTGATTGACGTGGTCGGTAAAAGTGGCAGGGGCGCGAAATCGAAACGACACCAAATGGAAACACGGCTCTGGTCTATCCCTCACCTCCAAGGGCCTCGAGTACAACGGCGCGAAATGGTTTGCCGCTCCCCAGCGCCACGCGGAGTTCGGTTGAGGGGCGCGGTTCTCCCTCCAACCTAAAACGATCAGCACGGCTACTCCGCCCAGTGTTGCTGCCATTCCTCGTCGGTGCTTTCGCCCCCTCCGGTGGTGACATTCACTCCCGCCGTTGCGGCAGAGGGGTGATCCCCCTCCTCCAGGCGCAGTTGCCCTCCCCAGTCCTGCTGTTCATCCTCGACGCCGTCGTCGCCCTGAGGAGCCACCATCGGATCGGCCCCGCCGCGGCGACGGACACCGTCGTAAGCGTCGTCGTCTTCGTACGCCCTGTGGTCCGGCCCTCCCTGCCATGACGAGCCCGCGACCGCGACGTCTTCGTGCCGCTGCCAGGAATCGTCCTCGTACGCGGCGTGGTCGTGTCCCCCTATGTGCTCGGGTGCTTCCTCAGCACCGCCATAGGCGCCGAATTTTGCGTCGTGCTCGTGCCACGTCGCGGACCCGTCATGATGCCGTTCTGCGCGCATCACAAATCCGGGAGGTAGGGGTGGCGGCGCGAGGCTTTGACGGGGCGCGAAACCCCCTTGCTCCGTTAGTGCCGGATGACTGAATCCAGGCGGAAGGGGGATCGACAGGCCCACGGTACCACCAACGAGACGTTGGGCGTCCCAGGAACGGCGCGATGCGTCGTTCGCGAGAAACGAGTTGTGTGGGGCAGACGTCACGCGAGGAGCAAGATCATGCAAGAGAACGGGGTGCTGTGACGAGTACGGACGGGAAGCCTTGTGACCCAGTTGACGTGCGGCGGGGTGGTTGCTCCCCTCTGGACCGTTGGTGAACCGCTGCCGCGACAGGGGGCCCCCCGCGTGGCGGTGAGGCAAGGTGCGTGACGAATAGGGGGATCCCGAGGAAGGGGACGACGAGATGCCGCCGCGGCTGTTACCACCTGGCCCCTCACCGGCCGAGGCCATCATGTCGCGCTTCACCCGTATCCGTCGTTGCGTTCGCTGCCCATCGATTTCGATGAGAAGCTGATTGGCCTTTTGCCTGAAGGGTAAGTACGACTCCAAGGCCGTTGTCAACTGCGCGCGCAGTCGCCTCGCTGATGCGTCTGTATGAACCGCAGGGGCGAAGTAAATGGGATGACCACCACCGTGGCCGCCGCCGCCGCCGGGAGCGACCACCACAACGCATAAATGGTGGCTCAGTTCGAACTGGCGTTCCATGGCGGCCATCGGGACCACCACCTCTTCGCATGCTTTCAGCTGCGCCTCGAACCGGGCGAGGTCCTCGCTCACGCGGTGCAGCTCCGGCGTGAGGTTGGCCAAGTCGCGCTGCAAGCCGGTGACTTCTTCCTCCAACACCGCGCGCTGCGCGTCCTTCTCCAATTCCAGGCGGCGCGCGACGACCGGCGCGGCGGTGGCGCGCTCCTTCATGGCCGTCGCAAGCGTTCCCTTGAGCATGCCGAATACGGCCGACGTCCGGCTGAGCTGTCGGTTGGGGCGGGGACCGCCCGTAGTCGGTTGCGGCGGTGAAGTACAGGAGCCGTGCGGCCGTTTCCCCTCAGCGTGTGGCGGCGCCTGTTCCGTGTTGGTCGGGTGAGGATGCGCGGCGGCGATGTCCTTTGTCGCCGCCGGACCGTTCGCGACACCATCCAGCGGTGCCTTGTGCTGGCCTTCCGACGTGGCCGCGGATCCGACCACGGCGACGACCGCCCCTCCGCGGAGGGCATCCAGCGCCTTCGTCTTCGTAATCAGCGATTGGCGGAGTTGATCGCTATTGCGGGTCAGGTCGTCTCGTTGCTTTCGAGCGGGAACGACGAACTCGTCCCGAATGCGCATGGCCTCGTGCACGAGGTCGCGACGTTGAGCTGGTGTTAACAGCTTGGGGAGATCCAGTTCCGCCAGCAAGTCGTCCTCGAAGCGCATGGCCGTTTGCGTTAGTTTTTCTCCCCACAGGCTAAGACGTTTTCTTTAGAATTATGAACCAGCTTTTGGAGTTCTATGGCTAAAAGAAACAAGGTAAGGCTGGTTTTCCATCGTGGTGGTACACCGCTTTTTGTCGCAGCAGTGAGAGCACCCACAGTTCACACACACAGTCGGCGACAAACGTTTGCCCTTCGTTGTTTCCATTTACGCAGCGTCAGGCGCAGCGGAAGTCAGTCGGCAGCATGGCGGCGAGGCTTACGCTTCCTGCGGATGAGTTGCGCACCGCCTTTGCCGTCCACCTCCGCCATGGTGGTCGCGAGTCGGTGCAGCCGCTTCACGCGCTCGTCCAGCTCGCCAAACACGTCGGCTAGTTGCGGCGCGGCCGGCGGAAGACCGTCCGAATAGCTTCTCAGCTCACTCGTGCGCGTGGTGGAATTCAGGAGTGCTTGCGGGGCACTCCCTCTATCCGTCTCGCGCGGCAGTAGGCGATGGTGGGCGAGAACACGGCGAGTTTCCTCGGCGAACACTTCGCCGACGCGGCGCCGCACTGCGGATTGGATGCCGCCCAGGAAGTCGCGCTCCGCCACGTCCTCGGCGTCCTCTAGAACTTCCTCTCCGCTCGCCGCGGCAGCACCCGATGTGCTATCGATAAAGGTTTCGGTGCTTTCAAGCCACAACGAATCGATAAAGTCGTCGCCGATGAGGTACAGACTCTTGGCTCGGTACAAACAATGGAGCAAGTCCGAGCGGGAGAAGTTGACCCCGACCACGTGTCGCAACGCGGTCGTTAACGTGGGGCCGAAGCGAACGGCGTAGGTAGCGAGCCGACCGACCATTTCACTGTCATCTTGCTGCCTCACGGTGGACGCCCCGCCACCACCCTCGCTGCCGGCCGCTGAAGGAAGGAGACCTGGTGCGCCATTACCGTCGTCGTCATCGTTGTCGAGCGCCCTGTTTATCTCTTCCACTTCGGCGCGGTTGAGCAGTTCGCTGCGCTGCCGTTCAATGTCTTGTTGCAAAGCGGCTAGGACAATGTCGTCGTGACTTTGCGAGCACGTCACCCAGGTGATCACGGACCTCAGGAAGTACCGAGGCCCGGAGGATGGGATCGACACCAGGGCGGCGACCGTGGAGCGCTGCTTCGTCGCGTTGACCTCCTTGGAGAATGCCGACATCATGACGGCGACGATGAAATTTCCCGTGATGAACACCGCGAGGATCACGAAGCTCCAAAAATAAACGGGTGTCAGAATCCAATTCTCGTCGTAGAGCGCGTCGTAATCAAAATTGAGCATCACAATTCGGAAGTTGCTCGCTAGGGCATGGCCCATATCCCGAAAGCCGGAGAAGGCGTGGCCATAGAGCAACGTGCCCGCAATGGAATAGGCGACCACCACGATGAAAAAGACCACGAGCACCGGCACCACGGAGAAGACCGCGCGGCCAATGGCTCGGTGCACCACGCCAAAGCGGTTGATCGCCGCCATGTACTTAATGAGGAACGAGAACACAATCACCGTGTTGACCGAGTTCAAGTACTGCAACACGACGAAGGTTTCGAGCGCGAAGTTGTGCAATCCGGGCACGACGGCCCGGTCCAATGGCAGCCCGCCGGACAGGATTAGAAACGAGGTCGTCACGTAAACGCCCGTGAACACGAAGAGGGCGAGGAAGACGAGGAGATTGACGAGCTGCATGAAGTTCCAAAGATCAAAGAAGAACCGAATGAGCAGCACACCGAACGTGTCCTCCAGCGCCTTTTCACGGACGAATTGCATCGCGTCGGCGATGAAGCGAACCAAGTAGTACGCAACGAATGCCACGATCGCCGCGGTCGAAGCGGCCTGCCGCGCGTCAAAATTCGCAACTTTAAAGTTCCGGATGCGCGGCCACACGGTGAAGCCGCCACCGGATGCCACTTCGACAATCAATTTCACCGAGTAGAACAAATTCGTGGAAATGTGGTAGGCCATGAATTCGACCGCGTAAAAGCGCATCGAGGGGACGTACATGAGGCGGCCTTGTCGAATCGTGCCGCGCGCGATGGCCAGCGCCGCCGTGCGAGAGGTGTTGAACGGGATGTCGACGATGTGACCTCCACACTCATACGTGGACACGAGGCCGGCGAGGGACTGAAACGCCAAGCTGCACTCCTCGGTGTTGTGGTTGAAGCAGATTGGGGGTGCCGCTGAGCTTGGGAACGGCGGACAAAGGGGACCTTTGAGCTCATAATTGACGTCATGCGCGCGATAGCACACCCTCGGGAACTGCGTCTTATTCGTCGGATACCAAGTGGGCACGACGTCGCAGGAGTCATTTTTCATGTGTTTCGTGCGGATGCGCAGCGTGCTCAGCAAGATGAAGCCGCCGTTGATCGTGCGGCTGCGGTTGCTCGTGACAATGGGGTCGTCCGTTGGAAACAACTTGGGAATAATCACCCCTTCGAGGTTGTCGTAGATGTCGTTCTCCACCGACATGTCGTGAAAAGAGAAGTCGTAGTATGGGAACTGCGTCGCGTTGCCATTGCCAGGGGCGGCCGGGTTGAGTAAGGGCAGAGGCTGGTGGTAGAGTGTCCGCTCGAGCGACTGCTCGCCGTAGTAGTTGGTATTGTCCGCGGAGTGCTCGAGGAAGGCGAACCAAATGTACACCGCGAGAAAGCACAGATGAATGACTCCGTCACGAAGGACCCGACGATTCCACACGCGCTGTTCCATTTGTTGAAACAGGAATGGCAGCGGCAGTTTGTGCCGCAGCAGCTGGTCTTGCTGCGACGCGCTCATTAGATGACGGGTAGAGCGAATAGAGAGAAAGGGGGGACCACTGGGGGGGCTGTTCACGGGAGGCGAAACTCACACATACGTGCCGCTGGTGTTCGCGTGTTTTTGGCTGAAAACAAGATCATCCCACACTTCAAGAAAGTTTGGGTGGTCTTCAAAATGTGAATATTACAACAAGAAATTTGTGAACCAGACGGCCGGAGCGACGGAGTGGTTCACAGACAATTGGAAAGAGAAAGAGCGAGAGGGTGGGGGAAGGCGGAGGTGGGACTGAATCGCCCCGACGCAGCAAATCTAAAATGAACCGGCGGGGGCAATTCGCATTCAACTGATAGAAAACCTCATTTTGCAATGCGGTTTTCACTCCCAATGACCGCAGTCGAAAAAAGGGCATCGAACGTCTGGCCGAGGAGTAAAATTGACGACTGGATGATGCAGTTCGCCTTTCTCTTGTCGTTTCCTTCTGTGTTTTGACCCCCAATCTTTTCGTTCTTTTTTCCTTTTCCCCTTCTAGTACAACCCCTTTGCCGCCATATCCTCGAGAACCTTGTCGTGCGCAGCCTCGTCGAGCCACTGCTCAGTGTCCGGCACGAACCACTGACCACTGTTGGGGTCGAAAAAGTGCCCTGCGGCTGGGAAGAAGAACAAACCTTCCGTGTCGCTGAAGTAAAACTTCGAATCGTCCTCGCACTTCGTCCACTTCCCATCGGGCAGCGGATAGGCTAATTCCTCGTCGGTCGGGGCCGCGGAATCCTTCGAGGGAGACGCGGCGTGATTCTCTACCGGGGCGGCCGCCGTGGACGTCGCCGCCGCCGGTTTTTGGTCACTGCTCGAAGTAGCGGTCGCCGCTGAAGCGGAAGTACTTTCACTGGCGGGGGGAGCCGCCGCCGGGGCAGCAGCGGGCGCCGGCGATGCCGCTGCCACGGAGGAGTTATCTGCCGGTTTGGCTTCAGGCGCTGGACCCGCCGCGGGGGCCGGGGCCGCTGCAGGCTCGACGACGGCAACCTTGACGTCCGTCGGGTCGATGGCACGCGATTTGCTGGGCTGAAACCTAGGCGAGTTGGCCGACATGCGCGTCACCAGGAGCCGCGTGCACACCGCGTTGGTGCCGTGCTCGATCGCACTCTGCGTGATCTTCTTTTTGATAACGTCATCGTGGGATTCTCCTTCCTTTACGCGCACCGTCGCGCGCAGTGGCGTCTCGAGCTTCGCGATGCACTTCTCCAATACTTGTCGGCGGTATTCCGTGATCAGTGTTTTTAGAGCCCAGTCGGACACCTTGGGAGGGGCGTTAGGCAGCGTGTTAACCGCAGTCAGATCATTGAAGACCTGATCGCACAAGGCGTCGAACGCGGCGGCGCTCTGCGTGTCGGCGCTTTCCTTCACCGCAAACGATGTCGGCAGTGCGAACTTCAACGACACGTTTTCGTCTAACTGCTCCTCGCATATTTTGCCGATCTCGTGGATGTCTTTCAGCCGGAGTGACACAACGGGAAGTTCCGTGGAGGCAGCGCAGCCCATTGTAATATCCGACGAAAAAAAGTGTTACGCGAGAAGGAAATGCTTGTGAGTCGACCACCGACTCTCTGAGAGACACTGTATTGGCTCGGGTGCGAATCCGAATCAACCTATCCACACCGGTTTGACCGCCGAGAACCGATTCGGTGTCATCGACGACGTAAACTTAGGTATTGCGCCCCGGATACGAAAGAGAGGGAGCCCGCCACTGCATACAGTACACGACGACGACGGCGGGTTGCGATTGGTACAGAAAGAGGAGAGAGAGAGAGAGAGAGAGAGAGGAGGACAGAAAGAGGAGGAGGGAGGAATACGAAGGGAAACGCAAAAGTGCACAAAACCAAACCGCCATTGAAGCCGTGGCCTTCAGCAGCCGCCATCATCTTCTGACGAAGGGGCCCTCTGCGCCGCTGCGACGAGGTTGTACCGCGCGACGCGCTGCTGTTGCGCGAGCCGCAACTCGAAAAGCCTAATCGACAGCCGGACACCCTCGGGCGACGCGTCGTCGTGATGAGGCGCGGATGGTGACCGCACCAGCGGCTCACTCTTCTTGGTGGGGCCCGTGGCGGAGGACGGCGCGCCGCCCTCCCGACTACTCCTCGTCGTCGTCGCTGGCCCCTTCGGTGGCCCCCTGACGGTGGCGGCACCCGCGACGGTTGTTCCTCCTCCCGCCGCTGTCACTGCCGCCATTGGGTGCCGCCACAGGGGAGGGGGCGGGGGCCGCGGGGTCGCGATTGCATGGGGCGCGACCTCCGCCGCGAGGAGCGCTGCCGTGTCGACCGGCGGCGGCGGAGGCCCGATCGCCACCACGGAGTGCCGTTGCCCATTGCCACAGGGCGGCCTGCGGCGAGCCGCGTGGAACCGTCCTCCAAAAAGCGCATCCGACAATGCCCTCGTTGGCATTTTTGGAATGAAGCGGGCGGCAGCCGGCACAGGAGGTGTCCCGAGCCGCTCGAGAAACGGGTCCACCGGCCCCCCTCCCGTGGTCGTCGTAAACATACTGCTGCCGCTGACAGTACTTGAGAAAAGGTTGGAGCGCCGCGCCGTGGAAGCATTCGACCCCGCGGTTCGGGCGCTCATGGGCCGCCGCGCGTTACTATCCGTTGCGGTGCCAACGGTCGGGGGATCCGCATCGCCCGCTCCCCCATCCGCCAGGAACCACCCCTCAACATCGGCTGCATACGTCGACGAGGTGGGACCTGCATCTTGCGGCGGCGGGGCCATGCGAGGGCCCCCCGTGAAACGGCTCCCCGACGACGGACGGGAACGCGCCGAATGTGGTTTGAACCGCTGGCCGTTCTCGCGCCCACATATCGGATGCAAGTTGTACTCAAACGCCAGTTGGAGAAAAGTCGTGGGATTGGCGTCGACGCACGGCTCGTCCTTGGCCACTCGCTCGTGAGAGACGTGAGGCCGCCGCGCGCCCGGGGCAGGCCCACCACCGTACGTTTTTAGCACGGCTGGCGGTTCTCGGTCAAAGTTGTTGTGAGATGAAGGTATCAGCCGCTTCGCCGTCGGTGCGGCGAAACGCTGTGTCGTGGCGATGGAGCAGTAGACGGGAATGTCGTGGTGTTCATGTCGAATCGGGTCGTACACGCGCCGGCGGTCGACGTTCTCGAAGCGCACGGCGTCGTTGAAGAGACTCATACTTACGTCTCCCGTCCGCGATGTGCGGACCGGTGGTTACTGACGGAAGACGAAATAGTGCCGCCCCAAAAGTTGTCGTCTCAGCAACGAAGAAACACACCTTCGATGTGGCACGCGATTGGCGAAAAGAGAATGAGAGGGGCTGAAATGGTGAGAGCTGCTGTGACGGTGACGGGCAGAGGGTAGGGACGCCATGGCGGTATCACGATCCTTTTCGTCGTTGGGAACGCGGGGGGTTGAGACCAACTCGGAAACGATCATACCCATCCTCTAAATCCGACAAATCGAAACCACGAAGCCATAACCGGGAGAACCCAGTACCCAGATCGAAGAGAGATAGGACGCAACAAAGGCTGTCGGGGGACTAAGCAACGGGTCATCATCATCATATGAACGTGCCACGAATCCCTCCGCCACACAGCCGCTCAAGGATTGGGGGGTGAAACGTTTTTGCTTTTTTTTTGTGACCCGGAAAATCTCGATAGACACGTCTACGCGGACTAGGCGTAGGTTGTGCCAGATTCGAACCGGCTAAAAACCGGGGTCTTTTTTTTTCGGCATTCAGAGGACACGGCTGTCTTATGTGTTGGAGCGACTGCCACAAGGGTTGTGTCCCCACGTCGCCAGCCCTTCTCATTTCATACTTCCGGATTCGACAGAAGCAGCTGAATTCAGCAGGAGGCATATGATCCAGCGTCGTCATCACCGACGCTTTGGACATTCTCCCTTTTCTCGTTTTCCATGCCAGACGGTGAGCCGACCGGCAAGGAGGTTCTCACCGACTGAGTTGTCCGCCGCACTTGAATCAGCGTGCTGTTTGCGCACGAATGTGGTAGGGTGCGACGAGGACGTCTGTGGCTCCACCGCGTTCCGCGAGCGAGCTCGCTGCTAAGCACCGAACACGGCCAACGCGACGTCTTAAACAAGTCGCGTCGGTGATATTAGGGCACTCCGTGACGTCAAGCGACATCAGCGCGGCGAGGTGCGCCACTCCCGCGTCCGTGATCTTGGTGCATGCCTTGAGAGAGAGAATCATCAGCGAGGCCAGGGCGGCGAGTTGCGCCACTCCCACGTCCGTGATGTTACTGCAATTTCCCAAGTCGAGCGCTGCGAGTGACGGCATTGCGGCGAGATGCGCTACACCCACGTCCGTGATATGGGTGCACCATCGTAGGTCGAGGCACGCGAGGGACGACATGGCGGTGAGATGCGCCACGCCTACGTCTGTGATCCTCGGACACTTTCCAAGGTCAAAAATCGAAAGTGACAAGGACGTGACGAGGTGCGCGACACCCACATCGGTGATATTGCACTCTGCGAGATTCAGCCAAGTGAGCGATGTCAGCGCGCCTAGGTGCGCAAAACCCGCGTCGGTGATCTTAAAGCAGCCTGTCAAGCGACAATTCGTCAGCGATGTGAGCACAGCAAGGCGTTCGACTCCCGCGTCCGTGATACCCGGACACTCTGACAAGTCGAGCGTGGTGAGCGACGATAAGGAGGAGAGGTGTGCGACGCCAATATCCGTAATGCTTTTGTTCCAGTCCAGATTGAGGGTCTTTAACGACTGCAGCACGCAGAGATGCGTGACGGCCCCGTCTTTGATTCCGCGACACCCTCCCAGATCGAGGGTCGTCAGCAAGGTCAGCGAAGAGAGGTGCCTGACGCCTGCGTACGCAAGTTGAGTTAACTCGAGATCGAGCGTCCTGAGAGACGTCATCGCGGAGAGGTGCGCGAAGGCTCTGTCCGTGATACGTATACATGAACTCAGGCTGAGGGTCGTCAACGACGTCAACCGCGAGAGGTGTGCGACACCTGCGTCCGTGATGTTCATGCATTCTGCAAGATTGAGCGTGGTCAACGTCGTCAGCGTTGAGATGTGCACGACACTGGCATCCCCGATACTGGTCAACATCGCGAAACTGAGCGCCGTAAGCGAAGTCTTCGTCGAGAGCCGCGACACGCCGGTGTCTGTGATCTTGGAGCACCCCGTGAGATCAAGCGCCGTCAACGACGTCAGTGAGGCGAGGTGCGCGACGCCCGCGTCCGTGATCTTGCTGCACCCTTCCAAGTCGAGGGTCATCAACGACTTTAGAGATGGGAGGCCCGCGACGCCCACGTCCGTGACATGGACACATTTTCGCAGACCGAGAGTCTTCAGAGTCGTCAGCCGCGAGATGTGCGCGACACCCACGTCCGTGATATTCACGCACTCCGCAAGATCGAGCGTGGAGAGCGCTTGAAGCGCGGAAAGATGTGCGACGCCAACGTCCGTGATTTTAGCGCATGCCGTGAGATCGAGGGCCGTCAGCGCCCTTAGCACGGAGAGTCGCGCGAAGCCCGCGTCCGTTATCCTGCTACAGCCTTCCAAGTTGAGGTTCGTCAACGACGTTATCGCAGAGAGGTGTGTGACACCCTGGTCCGTGATGCTACAGCACTCTGCAAGATTGAGCGTCGCGAGTGTCATCAGCGACGTGAGGCGCGCAACGCTGGTGTCCGTGATCCTGAAGCACGCCGTGAGATCGAGCGTCGTCAACGCCGGCAGCACGGAGAGCACCGTGGCCCCCGCGTCCGTGATCCTGTTGCACAGTCTCAAGTTGAGGGTCGTTAACGACTTCAGCGCTGAAAGGTGTGCGACACCTGCGTCCGTGATGTTCATGCATTCTGCAAGATTGAGCGTGG
>ERZ1292633.3731-Hain-H41-02um-R1-3731-length-14601-cov-6_pt1 | contig 14601 bp, 7 predicted proteins | sample MGYA00564406_ERZ1292633 | MGnify/ENA primary metagenome ERZ1292633 (study PRJEB36523, sample SAMEA6512639) | groundwater metagenome | collected 2019-01-08 | study: AquaDiva: Metagenomics assemblies of 32 groundwater samples
TGATTTCCTCACCCGTCGCAGCCTTCACCAAAGGCGGGCCAGCGAGGAAGATTGTGCCTTGGTTACGCACAATCACGCTCTCGTCGGACATCGCGGGGACATAGGCGCCGCCCGCCGTGCAGCTGCCCATGACGCAGGCGATTTGCGGGATGCCTTTGGCGCTCATGTTCGCCTGGTTGAAGAAAATACGCCCGAAATGGTCGCGGTCGGGGAAGACCTCGTCCTGATGCGGCAGGTTCGCGCCGCCGCTGTCGACCAGGTAGATACACGGCAAGCGGTTCGCCTCGGCAATTTCTTGTGCGCGCAGATGCTTCTTCACGGTCATCGGGTAATAGGTTCCGCCCTTTACCGTCGCGTCGTTGCACACGATCATGCACTGACGCCCCGAAACGCGGCCAATGCCGGTGATCAGGCCAGCGCCGGGCACTTCACCGTTGTATAAATCATTCGCCGCAAGCTGACCGATTTCGAGGAATGGACTGCCGGGATCAAGCAAGCGCTCAACCCGCTCACGCGGCAAGAGTTTGCCGCGCGACGTATGCCGCTCACGTGATTTCTCATTCCCGCCAAGAGCAGTGGCTGCGACTTTGGCCCAAAGCTCATCGCGCAGCGCGCGGTTATGCGCTAGGTTCGCGCGCGCTTTCTCATCGTCGAGGTTTACGTTGGTGGTGAGGGTGGGTGCTGTCATGCAAAATGCTCCGAGTCCGACAATATCACGGGAAGTGAGTTTGCCCTTTCGCCACGTTGGTTTCTCTTGCGGTATTTGCTCTGGTATTCCCGCCGTTGCTTCGTGATTTCATAGAGCACGATCCCCGAGGAAGTCCCCAAGTTCAAACTTTCGATCATGCCGAACATTGGGATCGCAATGCACATCTCACTGCGCTCCACGGCGATTTCACTGATGCCGCGTTTCTCATTGCCGAACCATATTGCAAGTTTGGCATGCTCGGTGAAGTCGGCCTTATGGAGGTAAGCATTTACTCTTCCTTTCACATGGGGCGACGTCACGAAAGAATGAAAGTTCATTTTCTCCAGATGATCCAAACACTCATCCGTGCTATCAAAGCGTTTCACAAAACTCCATTTGACAGCCGAGACTGACGTCTTTGAAAGTGAGGGCTTTTCGCGCATGTCTTGCCAATCATCGGGCAGTGTCTTGCGAGAATCAACGACGTACACCTTTTCAACTCCCAACGCATTTACGTTGCGGATTACTGTGCCGATGTTTTTGATGTCTGAGGGCTCCTCAATCACTGCAATCAGGTGTTTGCAAACAAAAGGTTTAATCGCGTTGGCACGCGCACGCACTGACGGCCTCGACTTTTTATCTTCGGTCTCTTCATCGATCATCTGAATTCATGCCCCAATCAACTCCCGTCCGATGAGCATCCGGCGTATCTCATTCGTCCCCGCGCCGATATCCATTAGCTTGCTATCGCGCAGATATCGCTCCACCGGCCAATCCTTGGTATAGCCCGCGCCGCCGAGTGCTTGGATCGCCTCCAGCGCGACCTTCACGCCGTTCTCGCTGGAAAGCAGCACCGCACCCGCCGCATCAAACCGGGTTGTCTGCCCGGCATCGCATGCACGGCATACAGCATAAACATAGGCCCGTGCCGAATTGAGCGCTACATACATGTCCGCCACCTTGGCCTGCATCAATTGGAAACTCCCGATGGGAACGCCGAACTGCTTGCGTTCACGGATGTAGGGGATGACGGTATCAAGGCAGGCCTGCATGATGCCCAGACCAATCCCCGCCAGCACAGCGCGTTCATAATCAAGGCCGCTCATCAAAACGCCGACGCCGCCATTGAGCGGCCCCATGATATTTTCCTCGGGCACTTCGCAATCATTGAATACCAGTTCGGCCGTAGGCGATCCGCGCATCCCCATTTTGTCAATCTTTTGGCCAATGCTGAAACCCGGCATATCCTTTTCGATCAAGAACGCGGTGATCCCGCGACTGCCATCGCCCGTCTTGGCGTAGACCACGAGCGTATCGGCATAGGCGCTGTTGGTGATCCAGAATTTTGTACCGTTCAGGACGTAACCGCCCTGCACCGCCTCGGCCTTGAGTTTCATAGAAACAACGTCAGAACCCGCCCCCGCTTCGGACATGGCGAGCGAACCGATATGTTCGCCTGAAATTAGCTTAGGCAGATATTTCGCCTTTTGCTCAGGATTGCCCCACCGACCAATCTGATTAACGCACAGGTTTGAATGCGCGCCGTAGCTAAGCCCAACCGAAGCGCTCGCGCGGCTGACTTCTTCAACCGCCACAACATGTTCAAGATAGCCGAGGCCCAACCCGCCGTCGGCTTCAGCGATTGTAATCCCGTGCAGACCAAGCGCACCCATTTCGGGCCATAGGTCACGCGGGAACCAATCTTCGGCATCAACCTTTGCAGCGAGCGGAGCGATCCGTTCATCGGCAAAGCGCGCGGTCGTCTCACGGATCATGTCGGCATTTTCGCCAAGTGCAAAATCAAAATTTGGGGTCGCGCGCATTCGTCTCTCCGTCGCATTGGCGTTTTGCCAGAGCCTAACAGAGCGCAATCACGGATTGAAGGGGGCCGCGAAATATTATTGCGTGGAGATCATCGGCTTCTCTGCCTCGCTAGTATCTTCGGTAAGCTGCACAAATGCCGTCGTTTCGGTCGAGGCGTCGAACCGAAGCTTATACCAAATCCGCTGCATCAACGGACTGGCGGGCGGAGGTGCGTCGCCAACAAAACTATGCTGAATTGCAAACAGCTTCTGCCGACAATTGTCCGAATGGCACGAACATGCCATCGACCACTGCGGATCGGCCTCGGTCGTTGAGTAATCAAGCGTGATTTCCTCGCCTGCCGAAATTTCGCGAAGCGTGTGGAGGCGCCGGTTGCGCCCAAAAGCGGCGTTTGGCCGACAGCTATGGTTGATATGTTGCAGCGGCAGCCCTGGAACGATCCACAGCCCCGGCCCAATACCAATCCAGTTGGGCAGTGTGCGCGTTGGTCGACGTTTCAGCACTCCGCGTAACTGGCAAATATCCTCATTGGCCGCAAACCCATGCTTGGCAAATAGTCCGAAACCGTCGATGTCGCTCCGCGCGATCCGTAGCCTACCCTGCGACAAATTGAATAGCATACTTGCGATTGGTTTGCGCAGCGTAAGCGCGAGCATCGCAAGATGCAGTGCCATATTGAGCAACGGATAAAGCAGCAGCACCGGATTGGAAAAGCCATTCGACTCGACAGTTGCCAGTGCAAGCATCGCATAGGCTGCTGTCCATATAATCCACGCCCCCGGCAATTCGCGTTCAGGACAGCTCCATGTTGATCGCAAAATCGGCACAAAGCAGACGATCGCGCTCAAATTGGTAACAACAAGGAACGGCACCACGAAGCGTTCAGCATCACCAAGCCCAAGCGCGAAAAACATATAAAACCCGGTCAGCCAGACATCGGTCCAAAATGCACGCGCTTCAAAACGGTCAATTGGTTCGGTTGCGCCTGCACGCAAACACATGAGCGCGACCACAACGCCCAGCGCCGCGCAAGTAAATGGCAAAGCAAGCAACGCAAAGCTTGCCCCGCTTTTCCACTCAAGGAACGCCAGCAGCGAAGTACCATAGGCGAACATGAAGAAGCTTGCCGCATTTGGCTTGATCGCATCGCGCTCGAAATTGCGGATGTAAATGGCATAGCCCGCCATTTGCAACACGGCTGATATAAGGCCGAGCGAATCCGTCTGACTAATCGTCATACCGCATTTTACACTTCACTCTGCGATCCAATTTATTTGGGTCTTTCACTGTTGAGAATAAACTTTTTGTTAAGCAATTTCAATAGGATAAAATCGAAAATTCCAACACAAAGTTAACTATAAACCTTTCATCTCGTATCAAACACTTAACCGAGTTTCATATGGGCTGGTGTCGGCAAAATGTTAACCTATTACATGCTAGTTGAAGTGAAATCTTCAAGCATGGTGATCGGGTGAAAATCAGCAATATAAAAGATAACCAGCCGGTGATGACGCGCTTGATCGCTCCCATGTCTGCATTGCTGGCAGGATTGGCGGCGCTGTTGCTCGTTTTGCTATTTTACTCGGCAAACAGCATGAACCAAGCGGCCAGCCAGGCACAGCGCGCATTGATCAACAACGCACTGAGCTTGCGTCTTGTCCAATCGCTAAGCGAGTTGCGCAGCGTGGCTTGGTGGGATGAAATGGTTCTCAAATCACGCAAGGCCGGGTTTGACGGCGACTGGCTCGACGTTGAAGTCGGTGTGTTCATCACAACATCCTACAAGCATGACCGTATTCTCGTGCTTGATGAGCAAAATCGCCCGGTTTATGGCTTTGGCTCCGACCAACGACTTGACCGCGCAACTCAGGAACAATTCACGCGCCTTGTTCTACCGCTGATCGCGCAAATTCGCGGTGGGAAAAACGCATCTCCACGTATAAATGATGCAAGCTTCACTGAAAATTTGGCCGAAGAAAGCGCAATTACCGATCGTAGCTATGGTCGCGGGGCTGCCGCAATTCTTTCAAATGGCAAACGTCCGGTCTTTGCAGCCGCGATGGAGATTACACCCTCGCTCGATAAAACGCTGGGGTCAAGACGTCCGCATCTTCTGGTATCCGTGACTGATCTAACTACCGCAGCATTGAAAGATATAGGGCGCAGTATTTTAATAAATGATCTGCGCTATGGCGCTAACGGCGCGCTCGCTGCGGATACCTTTCCAATGCGCAGCGACGACGGCAAATCAATGCGTCCCCTCAATTGGACGCCGAAACAGCCCGGAAACGAGTTGATAAATGACTTGCTTCCGGCGATATTGATCGTTCTGATTGCCGCAACGGCCTCAATCACCGCTTTGTTCAAACGCTTGCTCGGATCTACGCGTGAACTAGCCAAACGCGAAGTCGAGGCTCAATATCTTGCCAATCACGATGCGCTAACCGGCTTACCCAACCGGAGAATGCTTGCCGCACGGCTAGAAGAACTCCGAGCAGAACATGATGCTCAGCGCACTTCTGTATCAGTCTCATGCATTGATCTCGATCGATTCAAAGATATAAATGATACACTTGGCCATCAAGCCGGCGATGAATTGATCAAAGCAGTAGCGCGGCGGATCGAAAGCCTCGCCTTGCCGGGCGACATCGTCGCGCGCCTTGGCGGCGATGAATTGGCCGTCATTCGGCTGCATCAGCATGTCAATGAAGGCGAACGTCTTTCGAACTTGGTGATCGGCAGCTTTGAAGTGCCGTTCCGAGTACTGGGGCATGAAATTGAAACCTCGGCATCGCTCGGCGTGACGAGCGCGACTCTGGATCGGCCCTTTGATGACATCATGCGCGAAGCAGATATTGCGCTGTATGAGGCAAAAGCAATGGGGCGTGGTCGTGCCGCGCATTTTGTGGCCCCAATGGCTGCAAAGCTCGAAAAACGTCATGCGATTGAAATTGACCTGCGTCGCGCCATCGCGAACCGTGAACTGACCCTCAATTATCAGCCAATTGTCGAAGCCACGACGGGCCGCATTTCTTCGGTTGAAGCGCTTGTCCGCTGGAACAGCGCGACCCATGGCTATGTCTCGCCGGAACTTTTCGTCGGCATCGCTGAAGAAACCGGGATGATGGCAGCGCTCGGACGTTTCATCATAGAACAAGCGATGGAAGACAGCCAGCGCTGGCCACACCTCGTCACGGCGATCAACATATCGCCCGCACAGCTTCGTTCAGCGACCATTGTTAACGAACTCGTCGAGTCAGCAAGTCGACACGGCGTTTCCCCAAAAATGATTACGATTGAAATTACCGAGACGCTCCTGATGGCAAATGATGCGCGAACGCTCAAACTCCTCAATCAACTCAAGGAACATGGTTTCAGTCTCGCGCTCGACGATTTCGGTACCGGGTACTCCAGCCTTGCCTATATTCGCGATTTCCCGTTTGACCGGTTGAAAATTGATCGGCGGTTTATCAAAGATGTTGATCAAAACCCGCAAGCACTGGCCATCGTCGAAGGCGTCGTTAATTTCGGGCGCATCCTCGGGCATGAGATTATTGCTGAAGGCATTGAGACCGAGCAGGAGATGCAAGCGATGCAGCGCGCCGGTTGCACGCATCTTCAAGGGTTTGTCTTTTCTAGGCCGCTGTCAGCCGATCATATCGAGGCGCTCAGTATCACTTCAACCCGCCTCGCCGCCAAGCGCGAACGATCAGACGCAGTCCCGGTGAAAATTTTCGAACAGCACCGACGGAAAAAATCCGCCTGCTAGGATCACAGCCGCTGGGAATCACGCGACACTTCAAACCGATTCGCGTTGATGATTCGCGAAGGACGCTGGCCACCTATTAAACATCAAGGCAGCAATGGCTGCAGCACGATAAAGCTCTGGTCACCAGCCTCTCGAATAGCATGGGTCCTGAGCAGGCACTTAGCCAGTCTCAGTGCGACCGCCCAGGATGCAGACTTAGCCACACCTGTAAATCTCGGGCAAAAAAGCCCGGATTTCCATCTAATATGGCGCATTTGCACAACTACAAAAAAGCCCCGGCGGAGACCGGGGCTTTCGTAATCAGGTGGTCAAACGGCTTAGGCTTTGCCGCCTGTACCGCCAACGCCACCACCAAGCCAATCCCAGAAACCACGTACTGGTTTCGCAGCTCGCGACGCTTTCGAAAACAATGTCATCCAACCCTCCTCTGTTATCCCCGCGAAATCGCAGGGCCGGGAGAAACTCATATAAATCAGTTAGATAGGGTTAGCAACTAATTAACCATGCGAACTTGGATTGTATTTTTTACGGGTGCCGTCATGCTGCAGCTGTATTCTGCCCATGGCCGATCATGTTCCAAAGATCGCGGAACCGCATTGGCTTGCTGATGAGGTAACCCTGCACTTTATCGCAGCCCATTTGTGAGACAAGCTTCAGGATCGCGTCTGTTTCAACACCTTCCGCGACCACAGTCCGCCCCAGCGAGTGCACCATCTGGATCGTCGAATTGACGATCATCCGGCTTTCTGGACTGAAATCGATTTGACTGATCAGGCTCCGGTCGATCTTCACCTCGTTTGACGGAATAGCGCGCAAATATTCAAGCGTCGAAAGCCCCGTGCCATAATCATCAACCGAGATATTGATGCCAATCATCCGCAATCGTTCGAGCACAGCGATAAATTCGCCATTGGGGCGCATCGTCGCGGTTTCGGTGATTTCAAGGGTTAGGCAATGTGCTGGCAAATTATATTTGGCGAGCATGGCGCTAGCAATCGCATCAATAGGAAGGCCGGCAAAAGCGCGCGGCGAAAGATTGGCCGCAATTTCAAAATCTACGCCGTGGTTGTTGATAGCCGCCGAAGTCTTTATCGTGTTTTCAAGCACATAGAGCGTCAGATTATCAATCCGATCCTGCTCTTCTGCCATCTTGATAAATTCATCAGGGCTAATCATCCCGCGATCAGGGTGCGTCCAGCGAACAAGTGCCTCCGCGCCACAAATGCGATTGGTCGCGATATCAAGCTTGGGTTGATAGGCGACCCATATCTCGCCATTGGCCAGCGCCTGATCAATCCGGCCCACAAGAAATAATTGGGCACTGCGTTCTTTGGATTTATCAGCATCGGAAAGCGACCAACGATCGCCATTTTTGGCACCTTCATCGGCCGCAAGAATTGCAGTACTCGCACGGTTGGGAAGTGAACGCGTATCATCACGGTCAATCCCAAAAGTGACGAACAGATTGACCGACTGATCACCGACTTTGATAATGCTGCGGAAAATCGAGTGAAGCGCATCAATACGCTCCACCGCTATGACGTGGCTGATGTTATCCGCAACCCAAACGAAGGCACCATCATCGCTTTGATAAAGATTGGCGCGCTCAACACCGAGGCTGATCCGTGAAACGATTTGATCGATCAACAGCTTTTCATGTTGGGCGGTCACCGTCGATTTGATCGCCAGATAGTTATGGATTTTCATAGCAATCAATGTCGAACCCGGTTTCGCCTCAATCTCATGCAACGCCGCAAGGTTGTGCAGTCCCGAAATATTGTTGGTGATACCGCTATCATGCAGTTGCTTGCGAAAATTGGCACGGGCACGGGCAACCCCAACAATAGCGAAAGCAAGTAATGCGGGTACCGTTTGCAGGAAAATCAACTCCTGTTCGAGCACCAGTGGTATCGTCAATAGTCCAACGACACCAACACCGAAGATTGACCTGCGGAGGAGTTTTCGGCGGCTGCGCATAAATGCTGCGGTGAGCACGATCGCTATCGCCCACGGCCCGAACCAGCTATATTCAAGAGGCTTGCCACGCTTGAGTGTCTCCGCAGCCAGCACAGTAAAATACACACCCGAAGTATGGCCTGAGCCGGGCATCCGGTACATATCGCCCATCTCAATTGTCGACAAGGCGATGACAACATCCTTATTTAGAAATACACCTTTCGGAAATTTTTGTTTTAACACATCAACTGCGCTGATATTTCTTATGGTTTCAGTTTGTATAGCATAGTCAATACGAAAATATTCACCTATTTCTCCAGAAACATTGGCTAGAGCCGAAGCCATGGACTGATTCACTATTCCCGCAATTTCAATTTTATATGGAAATGCAAGGGGTATCCCAAATGGATCAATCTCAGCATTGATATTTATTAGTTGTGAGTGCGCAGCAAACTCAGGTATACTTACGTGGTCAGTACGAACACCTGTCGCCTGATCAATCACCAACCGTGATGCTAGAAACACATTGTCAGGTGCACGCTTCAAGGCTTCGACCATCGCTTTATCATTTGCTGGATCGCTGTAGGAATCAAAATTGAAATCAAAAAAGATGCGCTTGGCACCTGCACGATTGAGCGTATCGATCATTTGGGCATGATAGGCACGCGGCCACGGCCAGCGCTTAACTTCATTGAGGCTACGCCCGTCGATCCCGACTACGATGATATCGCCGCTCGCTTTTTGCGGGCGAATTTCATTGCGAGCGTAGCGCAGCATATTTTCAAGAGGCAACCCAAATTCGATCAAACCGCAAATCAGGCTGAGCACACAGGCCCATAACAATATACCATTCCCGCGCGTTTGCCGACCATTTTTGAATTTAACTAAGCGTGCCCACATCATTGATTGCCCTATTTATATGTCTCTTTGATAGGGTAAATTGGTTAAAAAAGTGGAAAGGTTTGTAACAAAAGTCCATGTTTCTAGGGATTTACAAAGCTATCTTCGTGCAATTAGCAGATACATCACCGGCGTCACGATCCGCGAGAGCAAGGTCGATGAAATCAACCCGCCAATAATCACCCAAGCCAGTGGCGCATAAAGCGGCGCACCTGATAGCGCGAGCGGCAGCAGTCCGCCAATTGCCGTAATCGAGGTCAGCAACACCGGAAGGAAACGAATTTCGCCTGCTTTCTCAATCGCTTCACGAAGTTCAAGGCCACGGTCACGCAGTTGGGCCGTAAAATCAACAAGCAAGATCGAATTTTTAATCTCGATCCCGATGAGTGCTACAAAGCCGATAATTGACAGAAATGAGAGCGAATATCCTGTCAACAGCAGTGCCAAAAGCCCGCCAACCAGCCCCAGCGGGATAACCCCTGCAACGACACTGACCTCACGGAAACGCCCGAATTCGGCTACCAACACGCCAAAAATGCCAAAGACTGAGAGCAGAATAACGCCACCAAGCCCTTCGCCACTCCGTGCTGCCGCTTCGGCCTCACCGCCCAACAGGAATGCGTAGCCCGCAGGCAGCTTGATCGCATCAAGCTTGGCCTGTGTATCACGCGATATCCGCGAGGCAAGAAAGCCTGACTTTACGTACGCCGTTACTGTGGCGGCACGCTGCAATTTGTAGCGATTAATCTTTGCCGGGGCATTTTTGAGGCGCGGCGTCGCTATATCGCGTAGTGCGATGCTTTGGCCATCAAGCGAGGGCACATAGATTTGATTGAGCGCCGAAACCGGATGCACGCCGTCAAACGGCAGGCGCACGATCACGGGATAACTATCGCCCTCCACATCACGCAGCGTGCTTGCCCGCTCCCCCGAAAGCGCCAGACGCACCGTCCGGCGGATTGCCTCCGGCGTAACATTGAGCAGGTTTGCCTTGGCGGGATCAATCCCGAGATCAAGATCAACCCGGTTGATCGCGAGCGGATCTTCAACGTCACGTGTGCCGGGCATGTCGCGCAAAATCTGGGCGACATGCCCGGAAAGCTTGGTAAGCATCTGCGTATCCGGGCCAACAATGCGGAACGCCACGGGTGCTTCAACCGGCGGGCCTGCATCAAACTGGACAACAGTGACACGCGCTGATGGGAAACGTGCGAGGCGGGCTCGCAGGCGCTCAACCAGCTTTGGCCCTTCGCGCGGGTCCCATTCTTTGATCGTCACGAAAATCTCGCCGTAGCGCGTGTCATTTTCGCGCGGAATATTATTGTAAAAAATCTGTGGGTTACCACGCCCGACATTGTCCATGCGCCCAGTGATGATATCCTCTTCGGCGACTATTGCAGAAACATCGCGAACGATGCGATCCGTCGCGCCGATGCTGCTGCCTTCGGGCGCTTCGACGCGCACCATGAAATAGGGTGAATCCGCCGTCGGGAAAAAGCTGAAGCCTATAAACGGCACCGTCGCAAAGATCGCCAAACACCCGATCAGTGTACCCCATAAGGTTTTCCTCGGGTTATCAAGCGCGCGGTGAAGCACCGGTTGATAAAATCGCTCGATCCCGCGCGTCACGATCTGGAGAAAGCGATTGCCATGTGGCCCCTGCCCGCCTTTGAGAAAACGGCTCGCAAAAAATGGAATGATGGTGAGCGACACGAGCAGCGAACTGCCAACCGTCGAAAGCACAGCCACTGGCAATCCGCGCACAAAATCGCCTGAGCCTTCAGGCAGGTTCGCAATCGGCAGGAATGCAAACATCAGCACCCCGGTCGAACCAAGCACCGCCGCCGAAATTTCACGCGTACCCCGGATCGCCGCTGTTTGGGGATCGTCTCCCTCACGCAAATGACGTTCGATATTTTCGGTTACGACGATCGAATCGTCCACCAGCAGGCCAAGCGAAATGATGAAGCCTGAAATGCTAATCTGATTAAGCGTGAACCCGAATTGCGATAAAATAAAAACACCCATCGCCAGCGAAAGCGGGATCGAAAGCATCACCACACCCGAGGCGCGCAGCCCGAGCGGCAGCAGCGTAACCAGAACAAGTGCCAGTGCGATAATGAAATCGGTACTTAGTTGGCCAAGCCGCCGTTCAATATCGCGGCTTTGATCAAAACCAAGCTCAAGTGTGAAATCGGGCGGCAGCGTCGCGCGATAGCTATCGACCGCTTTGATAAGCGCATCACGCAACACTGTGGCACTCACATTATCCTTCTGCTTCACTGAAACAAACATAGCACGCTTGCCATTATAGCGCGTGATGTGAAGTTGCTCGGCTTCGCCCCAGCTAACCGTCGCGACGTCCCCAACCCGCAGCAGCCTTCCATCATTCAGACGGAGCGGCAGCGCCGCAATATCGGGAAGCGCACGATATGCGCCGCCAGCGTCGACGTTCAAACGGCGCTCACCCGATTGGACAGATCCGGTCGGCAATTCAAGCCCGCCCGCACCGATCGTCGCTGCAACCGAAGTCGGCGCAAGCCCAAGTTGGGACAGCTTGCCAGTATCAACCGAGACATGCACTTCGGGTTGGGCCAACCCCGAAATTGCCGTAGCGCGAACCCCTGGAACAATGTTTAGCGTATCACGGAGATCAGAGGCATATTTCTCCATCCGCCGCCACGACGCGCTTTCGCTAACAAGGGCAAGCTGAAGCACCGCGGCCTCGGTTGTGCGTGGCCGCCGGAAATCGAGGCGCGACAAACCCGATGGTAATTGCGCGCGGATCGCAGTCACTTCTCTGATCGTGCGATCAAGCGATTGTTCGGCATCGGTGCCGTAAATGAAATTAACATTAATAACGGCAACACCGTCACTGCTGGTCGAACGGATGTCTTTGACGTTATCAAGCCCTTGGAGAACATCTTCAATCGGCTTAGCCAGCGTCTCTTCGATCTCGGCTGCGTCAGCGCCAGGCAGAACCGCAGTAACAATCGTATTCTCGATTCCGAAATGTGGATCAACCGAACGCGGGATCGAAAGGAATGCGTTGATGCCAAGCAATGCGAGCAGCAGAAACGCGACCAGCGTGATTTGCCAGCGGCGCACCGCGAATTCGGCAAGCATCAGCGTGTTTTCACTGGCACGATCTGCTGTCCATCACGCAATCGATCAAGTGCCGCCACTGCAACCCATTCACCGGCGGCAATCCCGCCAGTTACAATCACGCCTTCATCACGCGCATCATCAATCGTTACGGTACGAAGCTGTGCGCGATTATCACGGCCCACGACATAGACCAACGCACCGCCGGCGCGCGGCGAAAAAATCGCAGTCGGCGGTACTACAACCTGTTTGGTATCGGCTTGCTGTGGCGCGGCGCTGATATTCGCGGTTCCGATCAACCCGGAGCGCAAACGGGGAACGCGTGGTACGGCAATCTCGATCTCGAACGCGCCTGTCCCGCTGCCAGCCCGACCGCCGACCTCGATCACCTGCCCCTTGAAAACTTCCGGCCCCAGCCCCTCAAATTGCACCGAAGCTGGTGCGCCGCGCACAATACGCGCCACCTCACGGTCGCTCAGCGCAACACGCAGTACAAAACCCCCGCTGGCTTCACCGATAATAACCACAGGAGTTCCGGCATTTACAACCTGCGATGGCTCCGCCGAACGCGCCAGAATAATGCCCACAGTTGGCGCCAATATCTTCGCAGTATCACTCGCAAACCGCCGTGCACGGACTGCGGCACGCGCAGCCTCGGCGGCGGCGCGCGCGCTATCGACACGCGGCTGTGTTACCCAGCCATCCTTCAATAACAGGCTTGATCGCTTGAGTTCTGCCTCGGCGCGCACGGCTTCAGCATTGGCCGCCGAAAGCTCAGCTTCAACTGACGTCGTATCAAGCACAGCAAGCAGCTGTCCGCGATTAACAACATCGCCTTCCTGCACCAATATCTGCGCAATCCGGCCAGCCGAAGTAAAGCCAAGCGGCGTCTCCAGCCGGAGGGCAAGCGTACCAGCGCCAATCACACTTTGCGCAGCATCGGCAGGCCGCACCTGGCCAAGCCTCACACTGATCAGCGGATCAGCCTTTGGTGAGGGCGGTGCCATATTACAGCCTGATAAAGCCGTTGCTGTAATCACCAAAAAAGCCAGAATCCGCAAGACGCGCCCCATATTGTAATCAGCGTTCACATTGTAGCGCGCTCATCGCTCGACACAAGACCAGTTTCAAATAAAAATGGATACTATGTTGCCTAAACTTTCAAATCGCGCGCAATCGCCTTAGCCGTCGCCGCGCCATAAGGCGGCATAAACCCGGCGAGTTTCGCCACGTTGATTTTAGGCTGCCGGTAAACGCTTTTGGCATGACTGAAGGTCTTGAAGCCTTCGTGTCCGTGATAGGCGCCCATCCCTGATGGGCCAACTCCGCCAAAAGGAAGCTCCTCCATTGAAACATGGAAAACCACGTCGTTGACCGTAACACCGCCCGAGATGGTGCGATCAAGCACGCGCCGTTCTTCACCTGCGTCTTGTCCGAAATAATAAAGGCCAAGCGGGCGATCATGCGCGTTGACATAATCAATCGCCTCTTCAACCCGGTCATAGGTTTTGATCGGCAGGATCGGCCCGAAAATCTCCTCCTGCATCACCGTCATATCATCGGTTGGATTGCGGACGAGATAAAGCGGCATCTTGTTGCGGTTTGAACTGGCAAAATCCTCGCCCGCCGGGTTGATCTCAACCACATCAGCACCCTTCGCGCGCGCATCATCAAGATAGCTGTTCAACCGGTCGCGGTGCCGCGCGTTAACAACCGAGGTATAATCAGGATTTTCGAGCAAAGTCGGATACATCACACTGACGGCATTTTTCATGCCCTCAACAACCATCGCTTCTTTATCCTTCGGTACCATCAGATAATCGGGCGCAAGGCAAATCTGCCCTGCATTGAGCATCTTACCAAGTGCAATCCGCTGGGTTGCCTGTGCGACATCAGCCGATTTGCCGATGATCGTTGGTGATTTACCGCCAAGCTCCAACGTAACCGGCGTCAGATTATCCGCCGCTGCATGAAGGATATGCTTGCCGACGCCCGTAGCACCAGTGAAGAGCAGATGGTCAAATGGTAGCTTGGCAAAAGCCTGTCCAATATCGGGCCCGCCGCTAAAAAATACCGCTTCGCTCGCATCAAAATATTTGGGGCCAAGCTCTTCAAAAAGCGCTGCGACCGTTGGCGTGAACTCGGATGATTTGACCATCACCCGGTTGCCCGCCGCAAACGCGCCCGCCATCGGTGCCATCGTCAACTGAACTGGAAAATTCCACGGCGCGATGATCCCCACCACACCTTTTGGTTGATACTCAACCGTACCCTTTGCACCAAGCAACCCAAGCGGGAATTGCAGCTTACGCCGCTCAGGGCGCATCCATTTCTCAAGCTGCTTAATCGTATGCTTGAT
>ERZ1292633.3733-Hain-H41-02um-R1-3733-length-14599-cov-4_pt1 | contig 14599 bp, 11 predicted proteins | sample MGYA00564406_ERZ1292633 | MGnify/ENA primary metagenome ERZ1292633 (study PRJEB36523, sample SAMEA6512639) | groundwater metagenome | collected 2019-01-08 | study: AquaDiva: Metagenomics assemblies of 32 groundwater samples
ATGACAATATAGTTCAATTATTTTTCGACGGCTGTTAGGGCCGCGGCGAGACCGGCCGGCCCTGCGCCAACGATGACAACATCAAGCGTGCCAGTCTCTATGAGGGGCTTGGATCTATTCGCAATTTCGCTGACAACCATCCGCCCTTGCGAGATTGCATTCTTGATGAGGGACAGCCCGCTCAGCTCACCGGCAATAAAGAGGTTTGGCACCGATGTCTCATTGACGGGCGAAAGAATAGGTATATCGGGACGGGAGGTGACATCCCCCAATCCGACTTTCAGCGCTCCAACCGGGCAGGCAACTTCGCAATAGCCATGACCGACACATCGCTCTCCATTGATGATGACAGCCGCCCCAAAGACGACACCGAGCACATCTCCTTCCGGACAGGCCGACACACAGGCGCCGCAACCAATGCAAAGGGTGCGATCTACCATAGGGAATTGCGCCTTCGGTTTATCTAAGCCGAGTGACTCAGCCTCGCTCCGGCGCTTCTCCATTGATTGCTTCCCCTTCATGTATCGCACCGTGTATGGCACGAATACTATAAGGGAGACGACAATAGCGATGAGCCAGACGAGATATTGCTCCATATGGGTTATACGAGTTTGTCGGCAATGTCGCTAAAAGCGATACCCGATTTCCAGCTGGGTTCGGAGGCCGTCCATATCATCGCCAAAATCATTCTGCAACCATCCCGCTAGAAACCAATGACGCGCGATATCGGTTTGGGCCGTCAGTTCCACCCAGTTGTTTCGCGGACGGGTTTGCACAGCCTCGGTCGCATAGCTGTAACCACCATATGTGACTCCAACCGAGGATGCCATCCCGATGGATTTGTTCAGACTCGTGGAGAACATACTGCCGCTCTCGAGCGAGCCGTTGTAGGCAGTTGCTTGCGAAGAAAAGCTCAGCCCGTCGATAAATAATTTATTGGCGCGGAACATCCCCATCCACGACCATGTCGGCTGGTCGCGATCCGGGCGTTTGCGCATCCCTACCGAGCCGGACAATCTGCAGTGCCACGGAATCGACGATTCGACCATCAGTCGCGCCCCTTGGTAGAGATGATCATCAAAGACGCTATCGGCTATCGAACGATTCTGAAGTGTGCGAAAATTGGTGCGATTGTCGTATGTAGCTGTCACTCGCGCCGAACGATTGAGACGCATCCAACCTGACACATAGACACTCGAAAGGGCCAGGGAACTACCAACCCGGACTTCTCTCCAGCTTCGGTTGATATCAAACTCCATACTCTCGTTAATGCCCCATCGATTCCCCATTTGCAATCGTCCCGACAACGCAATAGATTCGCGGCTGGTAACTGAGTTATGATACTCGCCGACTCCGGCGATGCTCTGTTCGACAACGAGTGAATCGCCAGCACGCGTGACCAAGGCCACATATCCGCCCCCAATGCTGAGGGATTGCGGATTCTCGGCATATAAAAGGTCAGGGCGAACTCCGCCAAACAGACCGGCGCGAAACGATTCGCTCATTCGCACCTCGGTGAGAAGGCCGTCGAAATAACCGATGCGACTAACCCGCTGGGGCAAAATCCGTCCGCCGTAGAATTTCACTGGCGACGATGGATCCTCATAGCTGAACGAGAACTCCCATATCTGGTTCTTCCAGTCGTTGGGGGTCGTGGTTGATCCGAATGAATTGCGACGCCAGTCGTTGCGCGTTCGACCCCGGAAATGAAAAGCAAGCTCAGTGCCGAAAAGTCGCCGGGTATTGAGGGACATACGCACTGCCGACTGGGAATAATCAAGATTGGCCGCACTGGCATCGTTCCAAATAGAATACATAAAGGCCACGCTCCCATCAATTGATGTCCCAGGAACGCTACGTTTTGGTTCCATCGCTGGTGGTGACGGTTTGATGGGAGTGACCGGAGCAATAACTGACTTCTCAGCCTTTTTTTGCTCGACGTGAACAGGAGCGGGTTTCTTTGCTTCTGCGACCACAACAACCGCATCCCCGGATTCAATTGTACCATTACTTGTTAGAATACGACAAGAGGCAGAATGTTGCGCCGAAAAGACCACCTCGAGTTCGGCTACGACAGTTTTGCCCCGCATCACTTTCAGTTTTGATCCGGCAATGAGTCCATCCGCCGCGCCGCCACTGATATAGACATGCTCGGTCGACAGGTAATTCACTGACAATTTGCCGGCATATACCGTCGTCGCAACGAGCAAAGCCATAACGACTATGAATAATGTGAAACGTTTCATCAGGGTCTTCCTCTCGGGTGGCAGTCGTAACAGGCGGAGCTGGTGTAGGCATAGCCGTTGACCTGCTGGTGGGCATTATCAGTTTCTAACTTATCGTGTTTGTGACAGGTGAAACAGGTGAAGTCTGCATACGACGAAGTGTTCGTGTGACATGTGGCGCATGTACTCCATTGACCAGCGTGCGGCCCCGAATAGATTGGGAAATTCTGAGTGTCATGATTCCATGTCGACGGAGTCCAGGCCGTGGTGCTATGACAGGCCTTGCAGTCTGTCGAGAACCCCGCGCCGATATGGTTCGGGTCGGTGGTGGCATTGTACTTTGTCAAATGGCAGGAAACACAGGTGGTCGGTGTCCCGGTGTAGCCGTTGGCATGACACGACAGGCAAGGGGTTGTCGTATGGCTCCCGGTCAGCGGGAAGGCCGTCGTGCTGTGGTTAAATGTCGATGGAATCCATCCATTGGTCGAATGGCATGTGAGGCAATCGTGACTGAATCCCAGCTGGACGTGATTTGGATTCGTAGTCAACTCAAACGCGGGGCGGTGACACGAGTAACAGTCAGTTGCGGTTCCGGCATAGCTGGTCGGATGGCACGAGAGGCATGTCACCGTTTGATGCCTTCCTGTAAGAGGAAAAACTGTCGTTGCGTGATTAAACGTCGAAGGCGTCCAGCCGTTGGTCGAGTGGCACTGGGTGCAATCGTGTTGAATGCCCTGCGTAACGTGGTTAGGAGTGGTGGTCTGCTCAAAGTCGGTTCGGTGGCAAGTATAGCAGTCGGTTGTTGTCCCGGCGTAGGTCGTCGGATGACAGGCGATACACGTCGCGGTTTGATGACGGCCGGTCAAAGGGAAGGCCGTCGCGGCGTGATTAAATGTCGAGGGGGTCCAGCCATTGGTCGAGTGGCACTGGGTGCAATCGTGCTGAATCCCTTGAGTCACATGGTTGGGAACGGTGGTCTGCTCGAAGTTCGTGCGGTGGCAAGTATAACAATCGGTAGCGGTACCCGCAAAAGCTGTGGCATGACATTGTGAGCAGAGCGCGCTCACATGTCGTCCGGTGAGGGCATAGCCGGTCGAGGCATGGTCGAACTTCGCAGGCGCCCATCCATTAGTGGTGTGGCATACCTCGCATTGCTTATCAAAATTTGCCAGGGTATGCTTTGGATTCGTGCTCTGTAGAAAGTCGGCGTCATGACAGGCGTCACAGGTGCTTGAAGTACCGGCGTATCCTGTCTTGTGACAGGCAATGCACGAAACTCCGGAGTGCCTTCCGGTGAGCATAAATCCGGTCGATGCGTGATCGAATTTTGCCGGACGCCATGTGCCGGAAGAGTGGCACTTGGTACAGTCGCGATCGAAATTATTCTGGGCGTGATTCGGATCAGTAGCCGCTGAAAACTCGGCGCTGTGGCAATCGAAGCAGTTGGTCGAGGTTCCGGCGAACTGCTGTTGGGAGGCGCCGGTGTGGCACATTTCGCACTCTGCCGTGGCATGAGCCCCTATGAGCGGAAATCCTCTTTGCAAATGAATCGATAGCATGTCGCGACGGTTTTTCCAGTCGCGAGGGGTGTGGCATGTCTGGCATTGTGTCCCCAACTGCCCCATATGATGGTCGGTGTGGCAATCACTGCACTCAGTGGCCACGTGCGCGAATGTCAGCTCCTTATGACAACCAATACATTTCACAGTGGCATGGGCGCCAACCAGCGAAAAGCCGGTCTCGCGATGATCGAATTTCGGAGTATCTGCAATTTTTGACCAGGAGTCGGCCGTGTGGCAATCCTGACAATCCCACTTGAGCTGGCCGTGTGGATTCTGACTGCCGGACTGACTCAGAATGATCCCTCCGACCAGAACGAGTATCGGCAAAATGAATAAGTATACTTTTCTTACCATGGCACAACCCTTTCGGACTTGATATCTTTCCCATGACACGAGACACATGTTGTCTCAAGCGGCTTGTATTTCACCCATGTTCCATCTTTAGAGGTTGTCGGCAAGTGGCATTTGACGCACGCCACCGTTTTGTGCTTCCCCTCCAGATGAAACTTACTTGCTTTGTCGTGATCGAAAGTCGTGACATGCCAGTCGCGCGGTGAATGGCATGATTTGCAGTCGGTGACTTTTTTCGCGGAGGCGAATTGTCCCCGATGAATATCCTTGTGGCAATCACCGCATTGTGACTTTGCCCCAACCATAGTGAGCTTTGGCGGCGCGCCATTGGCCGCCGGTGCGGCGTGACACTTGATGCATTGCGTCGAGCCGTGCTTCCCTTCAAGGGGGAACTTTGTTTGATTGTGGTCAAACGATACTTTCCCCCAGTTTTCAACCGCATGGCAGGCTTCGCATCCGCTCTTGTCTACCAGTTTTTTTACTTGGCCGTTGTGCGGATCCCTGTGACAGTTTGCACAGGTCATTTGTTTGAACACAAACCTCGATACCCGCGCACCACTTGCGTCTGCTCCGATATGGCAGGCGACACAGGGGATGGCAAGATGGGCGCCTCGAAGAGGGTAATCTGTTTTTTCATGTTGGGCCACTGTAAAATTGGTAGGGGAGAATCCTTTAACGGTGTGGCATTCTTCGCACGCTCCCTTTTGCGCTCGCTGGGCAAAGGCGGCTTTGTGGAAGTCGGCGTGGCAATTAGTACAATAGGCGAATTTGAGGGCTATCTTTTTCTCTCGTGGAATGTGGCACTTGCCACATTCCACGAGAGCATGTTTTCCGCCGAGGGGATAGCGGGTCTTGCTGTGGTCAAATTTGTTTCCACTGATGTTGTGCCAGCCGTTCGGCGAATGGCACGATTCACAGTTCGCTCCCAGCGTCCCTTTGTGAACATCGGCGTGGCAGTTGGAACAAGCGCTATGCTGAATGTTCTTGAACTGCTGATACGAGGTATCGACTCCCATCGGAACGCCGGTGGCGGCTACCATTTTATGGCATTTCACGCACTCGACCTGCTGGTGCTTCCCGACAAGTCCAAATGTCGAAGCACTGTGGTCGAATTTCGCGGCAGGCTTCCATCCCGCGGTCGTGTGGCAAGTCACGCAGGTGTTGCCAAGTTGCGTGCGATGTTCATCGAAATGACAACTGGCGCATGCCGTGTCGAGACCAAGAAAGGTCTTGTTACTATTCACCGTTTTGTCAGCAACATTTCGCTGTTTTATCATAGCGGTGTTATGGCATTTGTCACAATCGAGACTCATATGTTTTCCATCGAGCAGATATCCGGTGGTGGCGTGATCAAAATTCTTCATACCATTTTTCCAGTAAATCAGATTAGTCTCTTTTCCCTGATGCTCGACGTGACACAATTGACACTCACGATATTCCGGCCGACTGTGAAGGCCTCGCGCTTTGCTTCGCTGATCCTGAATCGATATATGACACGCAAGGCACAGTTCTGTACCAAGGCGCCGATCCTTTTCGTGACAGGACTTGCAATTATCCAGCCCTTCAAGGGTGGCGTGCGCCTTACTCAGGTCACCCGGAGACAATTGGGCCATTGTGGCACATGGCATTACCAGGAGCGCAATGACAACAAAAGTCACAACCCGCATCAATGAATCCATCCATACCCAGTCCAAAAGGCTACGCCTATATGCACGAACATGATGAGGTACATAATAATCGCAAATGGTTTATGCACAACATGCCACATATGAAGCAGAGACTGCATCTGTGTCATGAACCTACGGCGTCGATCGAGACGAATGCGCGAGAAGGACAAATCGACCAAGTCGTGAAGCTCTTTCGGAGCAAGAACCAGCGAATGTTTCACCTCATCTCGAAATCGGTGTTTTGTCCACGGCGCGAAAAGGTCTTCTTTTATAATATTAAGCACCGTTCGCAATAGCCCGCCGGCCTCCCGTGTGACAAAATGCTCGCTGATGCTATTCAGCTTCGATACAGAGGCTTCGTCGAGGTGAAATCGTACACGGAGTTCCTGAGAAAGACTATTCTGCATATCCTGAATTTCTTTGAGCGAAAGCTCCATTCCCCTGATATTTCGGGGAATCTGGCGGTAGACATAGCGCCCAAAAAAGCCGCTGACCGCGACCGCCGCCATCGACCAAAACGCCACCGCCACCAACCCCTGTATTTTGAATGCGGTGTGAAGAACTATGAACAGCGGCCCCACAATACCAAGAAAGATGTGGATGTCTAGCAACCGGCTGATATGAATGGTGCGACCAAAAAACGCTGTTCGTTTGCCAATTGAGTAGATCAACATGAGTATCATCATCCCGGCTCCGACATAGCCGAAAATCAATCCCTGATTACTCGCTGAACGCAGAGACCGGTAATCGGGATGATGGACACGCTCAGCCAGAGGAGTCGTATAGAACGAATAGCCATCGTAAAAAAACCAAGCCAGCGCCCCAAACGACGCCAGATAGAGAATCCAGACGATGACCTTGTGCGCTATCGACTGGGTGCGCTTCTGGGGTACTTCGATCTGTTCAGGGACCATGACTGTTTGAGACACAGTATCCATTCTGATTATTTCACGGTGTTTTGCACAAACAGAGTTCTCTCACCAGTGGGCCGTACAGCCCCATAGGCATCTTTGAACCACTTTAATTGTTGTGCCGGTCTTATTGATACAATTATCGGCCGTATTGGGTCTGTATCTTAATCAAGAGTAGCGGGAATAACCGATCTACGAAAACGCATAACCGATTGTGTAGCACAACATTATGCTGTCACTCTTTAGATTTGTTCTCCGTCAGTTTCCCTTGAAGGTCCACAGACGAGTGGTGGTCGCAATCCATTGGGGCTGATGGCTCTCATGTGCCTATCGCCCGAGAGTGATTCTGACAGGTGCAATCAAGCGCCGGATAGAGCTATTAGTCAACAAAAGAGAGGAGGGATTCTCGAATGGGAGCGCTACGAAAGCCGGAATCGACGCTTTAGTTTCTCCAAAAGGTGAGATGCTTCCGCTTCATCTATGTCGCCAGCAAACCGGACTGTTTTCATCCCATAATCGAATGCCAATGTGCGCGGCGCCGTTGGGGCGTTTGTTGAAAACAGTTCAAATATTGTCGGTCGAATTTGGACAGTTGCTACACGGATGTTTTGTACCTTAGTCATGTCGAACTGTCGCTGATATCCAACCCCGAAAACATCCCATCGAATTGTAACAAATTGCGTGGACAATGTCACAATCTCTTTTCCAGCAAGTAGCCAGAACAAGCCTCCAATAGCAAGAAGTCCTCCGACCGTCCAGCCAATCAGCCAGAAAACGAGAAATGATTTGTTTGCGTCGACATTCTGTGATTGAAAAAGCGCCTGTGAAGCAAGCGTTTCCCCCACAACCCACCCCACCAACCAAACGCACGAGAAGATGATGGAGAATATTTTTCGTCGGGTCGGAATAGTGATGCGAATCTCGTTTCCGAGATCCTCCCACGTCGCTCGGCCTGCTGATGGAATTTCAATGCTCATAGTGACTCGTAGCATACTGCAGGGAGAAATGATCGGCAAGATTGAGAGTATAAAAACGATGGCGTCCTTGAGGATTATTGAGCATGCTGTGGCCATTAAAGTATACAATGGAGCTGCCAACATTGTGGAAACCTGAATGGGAATAAGCCCACAAATAACATATGCTGGCTTTTGGCGTCGCTTTGCCGCGGTGACTGTAGATCAGTTAATCGTGGGTATTGCCGCAGTGGCGCTTATCCTCAACTTTGGCAAAGGCGGGTTACTCATCGCCGCTGTGGGAAGTATGGTATATGACATTGGCTCCCATTATCGATTTGGAGCCACGTTGGGACAACGCCTGCTGGGAATTAGAGTAGTCTCAGAAACCGGGCGACATCCGTCCTTGGCACAGAACACTGCCAGGTATTTTGCACACGTTTTGTCGGCACTGCCGCTCTACTACGGGTTTTTTCGTTCCATTTGGGATGAGCGCAGGCAAACCTGGCATGACCAAATCACAAAGACATACGTCATATGCTCCAAATCGGAGGACCCGAAGGTGAATTTAGCCAATCAATGGGTTCCGCCTCCCCCGCGCTCGTTCAAACTACCTGGAAAAACGAGCGTATTATCTTTCTGTTCAGTGGTCATCGCGGCAATTGTTCTCTCGCAAATTTTGCTTGGTGGCTCCGATGCATGCAAGTTCGCGCGTGAGGCAATTTCCTCCGATCCGGTAGTCGCGGATATTACGGGAGGAAATACAGTTGCAACGTTTCGCTTTGGCAATCCTCTTTCAATGATCAGTTGGATGCATATCGGAAATATATACTTTAGTGTTGAAGGGGACTCAGCGAAGGTCTATGCACGGGCACACGTATATCTTTCGAGCGGGTATTCAGGTTCGTCAATAGAAGTAAATGACAGCAACGAGGGATACGATAACAGCACCTGGGTTGGTCGCCGCCGGTGCGTTAGGCTTTCCAGAGAGGCCGCGACCATTTTGAATGGCGGCGATTCTGTCAGAGCCTACAGACTGTTCCGGCGCGCCATGTGTGTAAACTATGACTATACGGATGCAATAGATACGCGCACGAATCTGGGGGGCGATACTGCTTCAGCTCGCCAAGAGGAAAAATGGAGAACGGATGAATTAATAGCCCCGCACGGCTGGTTGGTCGCAGACTATGGTTGGTCACCGGATGTTGACCCTGAGGCGCATAGATATTATGTGATGAGGGACTATTTGGTGAGAGGGTATTGCTTCCAGATTCTCGGCGAGCCATCAAAAGCGCTCTTGGATTATGACTCTCTTCTAGTATTCTATCCCTGGCTCTTTCCAGTCTATTTGGACAAGAGCAGCGTGTTCATACAAATGGGCGATATCGATTCCGCAATATGCTATCTGAATGCTTACATAACCGTGGAACCAGACACCAATTCGCAAGAGTACGAAAAAGCCCGACTTCTCAGGAACCAACTGCATCTGACTGCTGTGAGGGATCAGAATAGGTGAGCGAAGATGTCATTGCCATCCCACTTCTCTTCGCCGTTGAATTGCTATCGACACACCTCTCAGATTTGGAGCATCTCACTTACGAATCTTCTCAAGGGAGAATCCGTTGACTCCCAATGCTGGTCTTCGCATCAGAATCGAAAGTCAATAGTTTAAGCGCCCCCTTCCCATATTCACCTGTTTCCCCTCACGATTTTCGATTACATTACCACTGATGCCGCGAAGCGACGCCGAAATCTGGCAAGAAATTCTGTCGGGAGATGCGAAGGCATGGAAAGAGCTTATCAAGCGCTACCAGGCCCTTGTTAATACTGTCGCAGTGCGCTCCGGTCTCAGCATGGCCGATGCCGCTGACTGCTTTCAGACAACATGGGTTCGACTGTATGAGAATCGCTACCGCATCCAGGACGCATCCCGTCTGTCGGCCTGGCTTGTCACAACTGCCAAACGAGAGGCGATCCGCCTTCGCAGAATTGATGACCGCACCGACCACGATGACCAGCTGATTGACAACATTCCTTCGGGCTCTGCCCCCGATGCCGAACTGGAACTGCTTCAGCAACAATCTGTACTCGAAAACGGGTTGGCCGAAATCGACGATCGGTGCCGTAAGCTATTGCACGCCTTGTTCTTTGCCGAAGCGGAGCTCTCCTATGAAGAGGTCTCACAGCAAGTTGGGATTTCATTCAACAGCCTCGGACCGATCCGCCAGCGATGTCTTGCCCGGCTTAAATCGGCTCTAGAGGACCTCGGATATAGCCATGTACGAAATACCCCCCTTTCGTCTCTGTCGGGTACAAGAACTGAGAAAGGGAAAAAACGGAAACCTTAGCTATGACAGCCCATATCAAAAGACCAGACCTGATCCGAGCCGCGAAAGGGATTTCGACCTCGGTGACCATTGACCGGCACATCGCTCAATGTGAAGATTGCCATGAGTTCTTTGGCATGTACAAACAATTTCCCCTGTCTGGGCAATTACCTCTCACCCCTGCCCCTTCCGGCTGGATAACCAAAGCCGCCGAAATCATGACAGCCAGTAGATTGGCGACCGCTATCAAAAGACTCGCCGCCACTCTCAGCTTCGATTCCTGGAGCCAGCCCGCCTTGGCGGGAGTACGTTCCGTTGGCTCCGTCAGTGAGCGACGAATACGATTCGAGACAGAGGGGGTCCTCTTTGATTTGCGTGTCGAGCAGGAAAGACAAGGATATCTGATGACCGCCCGACTGACCCGACAGGATGAACCATGCCCCGGTTTTGTGGTTACACATTCTGCGGGTGTCGTTGGCGCCACCGCCGATGGATACTACGAATGGACGTCTCAACGTCCCCCAAAAAAGATTACTCTCACATCGAATGATCTTGAAATAGTATTACCGGAGATTGTCTGGAACCGTCCAAAAACACAGTGACAGCGCTTTCGGGCGAATCACTGCGCCGGTATCTGACAACGGGACAAAAGCCACCAGCAGTCACTGACGACGAGCTGGCAACGGCGTTGTCGCGTCAGATCAACACCGAGTCGCAGAAATCGCTCAAGAAAGCCTTGCAGATGGCCGCACGCTTTTCTGTTGTGGCGCATTCACAGGGGCGCACCCTTGAGCTGGCATCGGCGCGTCTGATTGCCAATATGTCTCACTTCTCAGGCAAATATGCCGAGGCGCGCACCCACTATCTCCGCGCCATGGCTCTCGCCGGTGACAATGCCATTCTCAAAGCCCGCCTCAATCGCGCTATCGCCGACGTCTACATGTATTTGAATGACCCCTCAGAATCGCGTCGGCGTATTGCAATCGCGCTCAAAGTTTTTCAATCACGCAAGATGACCGACGATGTCGCCATGACGCAGGTAAACTATGCCAACATCCTTCATCGCCAGGACAAACACGCCGACGCGGAAAAGCTGTATCGCGACGCTAGCCATCACTTCAAAGCTTCCGGCAACGAACTCAAACTTGCTCATTGCCAGTACAACCGCGCCAACACCCTTGTCCAGCTCTTTCAGATGGATGAGGCTGAATCGGAATACCGATCAGCTGAGGTAATTTGGCAGAAACATGGACACGATCTCGATGCAACCGAAGCTCGTTATGGCCTGGCGTGGCTGATGATGTTGCGAGGTGACTTTCATGTCGCCCTTACGATGCTTCAGGACTGCGAAGATCGCTACAGTCAGGCTGGCAACCGCCGCATGGCGGCGTTGTGTGAGCTTGATAGGGCTGAAGTCTATCTGGGACTCCATTTGTTTGCGGATGCGCGTGAGTCCGCCACAAAATCCGAGCGGATATTTCGCTCCTTGTCGCTCCGATATGAATCGGCAAAGGCCGCGCTGTTTCGTGCTCAGGCTGGATTTGCGCTTGGGCTTGAGCGGGAAGCCAACGCATCTTTGTCCCGGTCACTACGCGGATTCTCAGCTGAAAACAACAAGGGGTTCCTTGGAGCGAGCTGGTTGTTGAAATCACAACTCGCGCTTAAAGATAGAGATATCTCTGACGCTTTGAAAAAAGCGCAGACCTGCTTCACGCGTGCTCAGTTGCCGCTGTGGAATGCCGTCTGTGATATCCACCTTCTCATGTTGTCGCCAAACTTGTCGCGTCCATTCGCGCGCCTTTCTTCAAATGGCGCCACTCACGCTGTTCCGCATCTGTATGCGGCATGGCAAACTCTCGCAGGTGATCGCGCCTGGCGGAATGGCAAAAGTCTGCAGGCCCGGCGGCATTGGCGAATGGCCGCTGACCGACTCGACTCGGTTCGCGCCCAGTTGCCCCCAGTCGAATTGCGAACCGCCTATGTCTCGTCGGAACAGTCGGCTCATCACAAATTAGTTCTCGCTGAACTCGATACCAATCCCAGCGCCGCCGCGGCATGGTCGGAGCGGTTCAAGACCGCGGGAATTTGGTCTCCGGCGTCCGAAGCGTTCATTTCAGATTCCGACCGCCGACGGACCCATGAAAGCCTTTCGCTTCTGGCCAGAGAGGTCTCCGCCCTATCGCGCTTCATTGGGAGTACCAGCGGGGAGCGCTCGGCTTTTCAAACTGGTGGCGGGACAGTAGCACGAAATTTGCAGAAGCGGATTCGCCTCCAGTTTGCAAGAGCCGATCGTGGCAAAACTTCCGACTTGCAGTCTATCGAATCACTTCAATCATCGTTGGCGCGTGCCTCCAAAACCATGCCCATCGTGCATTTTCATTTTGCCGACAATGACCTGCTCGCCTTTGTTCATGAGGGAGGCCTGGCTCGCTCGGTGCGATTTCCGAATGGCCGGGCCGCCGTGTCCGGTTTTATGCGTCGCTGGCGGTTTATTCTCGAAAGCGAGCTTCTTTCCCGCCATCTCGGACCGGTTGTGTCACCGCGAGAAGAAGAGCTACTCTTTGATAGTATCGGGGAATGGCTTTGGTCGCCGCTCAAGATCGCAACTGGAACAAAAAACGTCCTGATTATTCCTGAGGGGGGTCTATCCAATCTCCCCTGGCCAGCCATCCGAGTCGGTGGCGAACCTTTGATAGCTCGACATTGTATACTGGTTAATCCCAGTTTTCGCCACTACACCAAAGCGGAGGCGGTGCGCGTGAAGAGCGATTCCATCGCCATATTTGCGGGACAATCGGAAGACCTTCCGGAAGTCCGCCATGAATTACAAGAGCTTGCCACTCTCGCCGGTCCGAATGCAACTATCTTTGATCCGTGTCTGCGTGAGCATTGGCCGGTGAGTGGTGAGGCAAAAGTGTGGCATTTCAGTGGTCATGCCTCTTTGCGAAAGGACAATCCGTTCTATTCTTTTCTGCATCTTGCTGATGGTCCTTTGTTCGCAACCGATTTTCGATTGAGAGAAACAAAGGTTGGCGTGGTGACGCTTGCTTCCTGCCGCTCGGGAGAGCAGGTCTCACTTCCGGGAGAGGAATCCGAAGGATTGGTGCGGTCGCTCCTGGAAATGGGTGCGCGAACAGTTATCGCCGGTCACTGGCCGGTTGCGGACGCCTCAACGGCACTGTGGATGAAAACGTTTTATGGTCGATACTTGAAGGGTGGGGGTGTAGCCGAATCGGCCCGCCTCGCCGCTGAGACGGTGCGCGTGTCGCACCCCTCGGCTTACCACTGGGCGGCATTTTCCATTTTTGGCGCCGCCGACTGATGAGGTTCATTATGAAACAGATACTGCGCACAACGCTCATTTTTGTCGGAATCTCCTGCGTCCTGTTTTCCACAGGGCAGGCCGACGGCCTTGACGATTATGAGCCATCAGAGCTGGTTGTTCGGGTTGCGGACTCTGCGTATATAGACAGCATTAACGCCTATTATGGCACGACTATTCTCCGCTATATCCCACAAACGAAGTGTTTTCTTCTGCATATCGAAGGCGGCGAAGATGCAGAAAGTCTTGGCACCGAAGTTGAATTTGAGAACGAAAATGAAGTTGAGTTCTGCGACGCCAACTATCTTTTCGACCTGCCCGAACCGGTGCAGTCGAGCAAACCCTTTGTCGACGTCGATCTCATCGGATCATTTCCGATGCAACGCACCTCAACACAACTCAACTTGGCCTCGGCTCAGACAATTTCTACAGGCCTGGGAGTGACGGTCGGCATTATCGATGCAGGCATCAATCTCGCGCATCCACTTTTTACCGGCATGACTATTTCGGGGCATGATTTCATTGATGGCGATGCGAATCCATCCGATCCGGGCGTTGGGCCATCAGCCGGACATGGCACGTTTGTGGCGGGGCTGGTCAAGCTGGTTGCCCCAGATGCGACTATCGCCGCGTATAGAGTGTTCGATACTCTCGGCTCCGGAGATGGATTTACCGTCGCCGAAGCCATCGTCCGGGCGGTCGATGATGGTTGCCAGGTGATTAACCTGAGCATGGTATTATTGGAAAGACATTTTTCAGTCGAACTCGCACTTGAGTATGCCCGCGCCCGACAGGTGATAGTAGTGGCTTCGGCGGGGAACGACTCGACCAATGTAGAAAGATTTCCGGCGCGAGTCTCCTCTGTCATTGCCGTTGCGGCCGTGGACTCAAATGGAGTGCGGGCGCCATTCTCCAATTATGGCGGCAAAATCAATGTTTGCGCCCCAGGTGTACATCTTTATGCGCCTTTTCTTGACACGGCATTTGCGTGGTGGGATGGCACAAGTTTCGCCACCCCGCTTGTTTCGGGAGAAGCGGCGCTAATCCTCGCAACAAGTCCGAAGGCATCATGGATTTCGGTGCGGGACGCCCTTGTGGACAATTCAATCAACATTGATCTGATAAACCCCGGGTTTGAGGGAGAGCTTGGCAAAGGACTGATTGATCCCTCCGCCGCTCTTGCCAATTTTCAGCCCTGGATTTGCGGTGATATTAACAGCACGGGCGGCAATCCCAATATTGTCGACCTCACTTTTCTGGTGCAGTATCTTTTTCAGGGGG
>ERZ1292633.3734-Hain-H41-02um-R1-3734-length-14597-cov-6_pt1 | contig 14597 bp, 12 predicted proteins | sample MGYA00564406_ERZ1292633 | MGnify/ENA primary metagenome ERZ1292633 (study PRJEB36523, sample SAMEA6512639) | groundwater metagenome | collected 2019-01-08 | study: AquaDiva: Metagenomics assemblies of 32 groundwater samples
GTTGATAAAGAGTTTAAGATCAGCATCATAGGTAACAGTCATATCGGGCTAACTCGCTCATTTGGGGTTGCGCGCAGTGATAGGAGATTTCATGATCATTGGCGACCCCGTAGTGTTGACTAAGGGGCGGGGAGATTGAAATGGCTGAATTTGAATTGATCGCCGATGGCTTGCGCTTTCCAGAAGGGCCAGTCGTCATGGCCGATGGCAGCGTGATCCTGACTGAAATTGCGAGCGGCACTATCACCCGCTGTTGGCCCGGCGGGCGCAGGGAAACGGTGGCGCATGTTGGCGGTGGCCCGAACGGCCTGGCGATTGGCCCCGACGGCAAGCTTTATTGCTGCAACAACGGCGGCTTTGAATATCTTGAATCCAACGGTTATCTCGCGCCGCACGGCATTGCCAAAGATTATTCAGGCGGGCGGATCGAGCGCATTGATATCGAAACGGGCGCGGTCGAGCTTCTTTATAAATCGGGCGATTTCGGATGTAGTTTGCGTGGGCCAAACGATATCATGTTCGATGCACATGGCGGGTTCTGGTTCACCGATCATGGCAAGATCGATTATGCCAAGCGCAGCCATGATATTGTCGGCATTTTTTATGCCAAAGCTGACGGCAGCTTTCTTGAAGAGGTGATCTGGCCCAGCAATAATCCGAACGGGATCGGCCTCTCACCCGATGGCAATACGCTTTATGCCGCCGAGACTTATACCTGCCGGTTGATGAAGTTTAACATTACCGCGCCCGGCAAGGTTGATGATTCGGCCGGGCCGGGCGGGCCTGGTATCCCCATCTACCGCCCGGCTGGATACAAATTCTTCGACAGCTTGGCGATGGAGGCGGGTGGCAATATCTGCGTTGCAACAATTGGTGAATGCGGGATTTCGGTCATCTCGCCAGAGGGCGAATTAGTCGAATTTGTGGCGACCGATGACATCTTCACCACCAATATTGCATTTGGCGGCGATGACATGATGGATGCCTATATTTGCCTGTCTGGCAGCGGCCGATTGATCAAAACCCGTTGGAAGCGACCCGGCCAAAAGCTAAAATATTAACCAAAACGCGAAAACCGAGCAAAAACCCGTTCAATCGGGGCATTTTGCCCGATACAGCGATTGACGCGACTCTTGCGCGCCCTTAGTCGGGCCATAGGGCGGCGGTAATAGCCCGAGTAACTATTCAGGAGAAAAAATAATGAACAGCAGCGATCTCGCCGATCATATTGCCGGCGCACACGGTCTCACCAAAGCTGATGCAAAGAAAATCGTCGACACAGTATTTGGCGCAATCGGCGATGCCGCAGCCAAAGGCGATGAAGTTTCGATCCCCGGCTTTGGCAAGTTCAAGGTAAAGCATAGTCCAGCCCGCGAAGGCCGTAACCCTTCAACGGGTGCGGCGATGAAAATCGCTGCGTCGCGCAAGCTTGGCTTCACCGTTGCCAAGGCAATCAAGGATAAGCTTAACGGCTAATCCTTATCTGAAGGGGCCAGCATCGACTGGCCTAGGATAAAAAAAAAGGGGCCGCACTTTAATAATGAGTGCGGCCCCTTTTTTGAATCATTCGTTATTGAATATCAGAATTTCACTCTCCCTGTCAGCGTATAGCGTCGACCAATAAGGTCAACCACGTTGCCAACTGCAAATGGGCCAGCATATTGCTTGTCAAACAGGTTGCGGACGGTGAATTGGAAACCATATTGCTGGTTATTTCCGAATGAGTACCCAACTGTTGCATCGGTACGCACAAACGCAGGAAAACGCAGAACATCCTGAACTTCAATTGTTGCAGGAACGCCAGAATTGAGTAGCTTTGTTCTCCCCTGGCGATTGACCGTTACCTGCGTGTTGAAACCAGAATTTTCATAACGTGCCCGGAACTGCATTTCCCATTCAGGGCGCCCAAAGGATCCCTTCGTTTGTTGGGCATTTGCAAGATTACCGTCGGATGCATCTAGGTAATCAATTAGATAATATGCATTACCATTGAGATTGATCTTTCCGGCACCCGTGCCACCAAAAATCGAATCAAGCTCAAATTCGTAATCTCCAGAGAAATTAATAGCTTTAACCTGAAGCGCACCAAGATTGATGAAGCCCGAGTTAAATCCATTATCAACTTCAAACTGCCGATCCGGTGCTGTCGAATTCCGGCGGCTAAAGAAACTACACACATCCACACCAACTTCTGCAGATGTATTTGGGAAAGTAGGGCTATCCAAACAAACCTGAAGCGCTGTGCCGATACCCGTTGGAATAATCTGGTTAAGTACCTTCACATTGATATAGTCTGCAGAAAAATTCAATTTAGGAACAAAGCGCGGAGAGATGATAGTTCCGACGGTAAAGCTCTTGCCACGCTCTGGTTTTAAGCCAGGAGAGCCAGCAAAGGTGCCGTTGATACCTGATCCTGACGGAACAAAAGCATTGAGAAAAGCAGCCGCACTTGAGCGGTCGGTTGCCAAACCTGCTGCAATGACTGATGCTTCACAATTTGCACGCCTGGTTGCTGGACGAATACCGCCAGTAATGTTTGCCTGCGAACAAGGGTCCGCAACACCACTAAAGGCAGGCTGTCCACCAAGAAACAGTTCAACAATTGACGGCTGCTTGATTGAGCGCGTCAAATTGGCCCGGAAACTGATATCCTTGATTGGACGCCAACTTCCGGCAATGGAATAAATTGTACTGGTATCACCCTTTTGCTTTTGCTCCAGCAGCGAACCATTAAGCAAACGAACGCTTGGAGCGCCGCCGGTTTGACGAACGAACCGAACACCTGGGTTTATTTCAACATTGCGCAAAAGCGGTAAATTGAAATCATCCCCAAAAATGGGGATACGAATTTCGCCACCAAACTCGAATGCTTCTGTAAAGCCTCTGGTATTGGCAAGTGCTGCTGTACGTGTACCGCCATTGAGTGAGATATCATCAACCTTGAAACTCAGAGATTCACGACGATATTCCCCGACAAGAGAAAAACCAAGCGGCCCGGCAGGTAGATCAAATAAAGAACCGCCAAGGGACACTTGGCCGAAATATTGCTCTTGCTTATTATCAAGCGTCGTATCAGCCCGCACATAGTCTCGTGCAGCTTGTGACTGTTGACCGAAACCAAAAGGATTGAATGGTACACAAGCATTGATCTGCGCTTGCGTAACCGTGCGGTTAACAAGTCGTTCGACAATAACGCCGTCAGCGCCCGGCGTACGAACAAGCTCCTGTGCAACAACCCCGGGTGGCAAAGCTGTGCTGCCTGTCAATTGTGATCGGCAAACGATTTGCCCATTGGCTGGATTGATAACTGCATCAACCGCTAAAGCATATTCAATATCTTTGATCTGAAAGCGTTCACCAAACAAGTCGGCTCGGCCATAGGTAAATGATGCATCAAAATCAAATTTACGATCAAGAAGATTAAAATCGCCCTTCGTACCTATGACCGTACGGTACGTATCAGACTTTGCTTTTGCAGGGTTATTTGGTTCAATATCCTGATTCTGTCGCGAAAGAATGAAGTTATTCGTTACACCAGCGGCTGTAAGCGCTGAGCGATCGGCAGCATCAAGGAATGGGTTATTAATATTAAGTATTAAAGCTGCATTTTCAGTTGTTCCAGACGTAATAGTATTGCTACTAGCTAAATTTCGTTTAGAAAGAGATTTAACACTTGAATACTGATTTTCGGTATAAACTCTAATATTATCAGTTACATCATAATGGCCAATAAAGTTAAAAATATCACGATCTTGCTGAACACGCAAAACAGTAAACGGAGCCGTGTTGAAAAAATCACCGCCGACCGCGCCACCAGTTGTGCTTGGGGTTGTTGCAGTAATGCGAGCCGGAGTAATCTGAACTACGTTGCCCGCTGCATTAAATTGAATTGGCACAGCAATACGGGGCAAGAACGGTGCGGTAGCTGCGTTCGGATTCGCAATGTCTAGGAAGTTTGGAATGAACGTACCAATAAATGCGTTTATATCCGTATTCGGGTTTTGCGCCAAAAACTCACGCGGGGTCGGCAAATTCGCCTGAAGCAGGTTGATGGCCAGTGTGGTCTGCTGTGGCGCTGTGCCTTGCCCTGACAAATTTGGAGCAAAACGGGCAATAACGGAAGCCGCAAAAGCGGCCTGCTGCGCTGCTGTTCCCGGCAAGCTTGATGGAGCGAAGCGACAGAAAGTGGCGAGCGTTGTTGCACATCCGGCTACACCGGCTGCAATGGGGATGCCGGGAACAAGCTGTACATTGCCTGCCTGAGTTAGGAATGGTGCAGGTCGAGCATTGGTTGGCGTAGCCGCAAGTGTTGCAATCTGGTTCAGCGGCGTGGCATTGTTCGCATTCGGTGCTTGAAAAATTGCGCCGGGAAGTGAAATCAGGATTGAACCACCTGAAAATCCAGGTGGGAAAATCGGGTTGTTGGGCACACCGTCATCGGCTGCGCGCAAAAAAGCACCATCATTGTTAAGGGCTACGTTAATACCCAACGATGGCGCAAAAGCTGTATTTCTGCGCCCTCCATTGCCAAAAAATGTCGGCGCGGTGGCACTGAAACGCACCTGTGAGCGCTGGTCGCCTTGCACAGCGTCGTCATGGTTGCTTTCAAAAGAGGCAACGACATTGCCACGCCCTTTGGCGAAATTAAGGCCTGTGATCCCGGTAACCCGATAAGTAAAAGCATCACCTCTACTTGAAATGCTTGCAAGCCCGGAAACCTGAGTGCCTACAAAATCATCTTTAAGGATTGTGTTAACGACACCCGCAATCGCATCTGAGCCGTAAGCAACTGCACCACCCACGGTCAAAGCATCAATGCGTTCAACAAGTGCTGTAGGAATTGAATTGATATCAACTTGTCCGCCTGTTGTATTTCCCTGAACAAACAGAGATCCGGCATTGCCCGAAACAAATCGGCGGCCATTAACAAGCGTCAAGGTGCGCTGCGTACCAAGGTCAAGCAAATCGACAAAAGAGACACCAAGACTCGAGGGCTGACCGCCATTGGTGCCAAGGTTATTTGCGCCCGGCCCAACAAGCGGAATATCATTCAGTACATCGATGGTATTGGTAAAAGCGCGCGCTTCAATCTGTTGCGCCGATACTGAGCCACCAGGAATGGTGCCTTCATATTGTGGCCGTGGAATGCGCGATCCCGTGACGATAATAAGCTCCTCGTCAGCTGGAGCAGCTTCCTCAGCAGGTTTTGCCGGATCTGAACCGGCCGCCTGCGCAATTGCATTGGTGCTTGTGGAAAACAGGAAAACAGTGGCAAGCGCAGTGGCCGCCAGAATGCGATCTTTTTTCATTGCATCATCCCCGATAAGCTTACATCGATTCACGCAAGCTAAGTGTCGCGAGGAGACCCCAAACGTCGCTTTGGGGCAAGCCCAAATATTACAAAAATATGACGGCGTCGCCAAAAATTTACGAGTAGTGATAAATTTACAACGCCCTGGAAGCACTTAGGCTCATGGCTTATTGATTGCAGCCAGAAGATGAGAGCGCGCAGTCATCGCGATGGTTGACAGAAAGCCGTGAACGCAGCGATCATGCCGGCTATGGATTGTGCGTCAATCCGCTGTAGGTGATGCTGCTGTTGAACTTCGAAGCCATGAACAACCTCGCCCATTGGTCAAAGCGCTTGGCGCTGCTGTCCTTGGGGATGGTTGGTTTATATCTTGGTGCGGCACTGATCGGCAGCCATCTGCCTGCCAACCCCGATTGGGCTGAAACACGCAATGGTATTACCATCTATGTTGAAACCAACGGCCATCACACCGGGATTGTTGTGCCCGTTGCCGCTGCGGGTATTGATCTTAGCCTGACATTTCGGCCGACCGACCTCGGTGACAAACGGTTTGCGGGGAATTGGCTTGCGATAGGATGGGGGGATCGGGCTTTCTATTTGAACACGCGCGAATGGTCAGATTTGCGGCCCGGCACCGCGCTTTCTGCATTGATTGGTAGCGGGCGGACTTTGCTCCATGTCGATCATCTGGATCAGCCTTATCCCGGCGACGATCAGCGCGCGGTGCGGATCAGTCGCGCTCAATATACCCGTCTGATCGCAGCCATCATGGCAACGCTCAAACGCGGTGACGATGGCTATCCTGTTGCGATCCCTGGCTATGACGACCGCGATTTGTTTTACGAAGCGAAGGGGCATTACAGCTTGCTTCGCACCTGCAACGGCTGGACGGCGGAAACGCTCGGGCGCGCGGGGATAAAAGCGCCGCTGTGGACGCCGTTCAGCGGCGGCGTGATGCGCTGGTATTAACGCTAGGCCACTTCTCTCTGGTTCCGCTATTCATGCCTTTCTTACCATTTTGCGCTATAGCATGACGCGATGAGCGCACCCCCCCCAAATATTGCCCCGCCCCGCCCCGCTTCTGCGGTGAGCACGGGTGTTGGTATGGCCGGGCTGGCCGGGCTGTTTATCTGGCTGATCATTGCGCTGGCATTCGGGATGGATGGCCCTCATTCAGCCCTGATGAATGTCGCGTTTTGTGGCGTTCCGATGGTGTTGTGGTCATTGCTGGTTGACCGGGTTCACCGCAATCCGACGACGGGGATTGATTGGGATACGCCGCCAAAGCAGAGTTGCGAAATCCTTGATATCTCGCTCACCAAGCTTGCTGGTCTGTGGGCGACATGGGCGCTGATCGCCGCGATTTATGCAGTTGCGCGATTCTATTGGCAGGGCAATTATGTGTTCGCGATGGAGATGTTTACGGCGTCGGCGGTTCCACTGTTTCTACTTTCGATTCCCTATATCATCTGGCTTGACCGTCGCCTGATTGAGCCGCGCGATGGCACTTGGGCGTTGGGCGCGATGCTGATCGGGCGGCATGATTATGACCCACAATCGATTTACGCCCATCTGCGCAGTTGGGCGGTGAAGGGCTTTTTCCTCGCCTTTATGGTCTCGATTGTCCCCGGCGGATTTCGCAGTGTGATCAATGCTGATTTTGTCGCGATTCAAACCAATCCGATTGCACTTGCGCTGTGGCTGATCACGCTGATGTTCGTGATTGTTGTGGCGTTTGCGACGGTTGGCTATCTGCTGACGATGAAGCCGCTTGATGCGCATATCCGCTCGGCAACGCCCTATGCGGCGGGCTGGGCAGCGGCGCTGATCTGCTACCCTCCGTTCATCCTGATGAACCCCGGCGGGCCGCTTGATTATCATCAGGGTGATGCGGATTGGATTTATTGGTTGCAAGGTCACCCGCTACTGCTCGGGATTGTCGGCGCGATCCTTGTTGCGCTCACCGCGATTTATGCTTGGGCAACGATTGCATTTGGCCTGCGCTTTTCAAACCTTACGGATCGCGGCATCCTGACCCACGGGCCCTATGCTTTTACTAAGCATCCCGCTTATCTCTCAAAGAATCTGTTCTGGTGGATTGCGGGCGTCCCGTTTCTGGTGACGACTGGCAATCCAATCGACGCGATCCGCAATACCGCTTTGCTCGCAGTGGTGAGCAGCATTTATTATTGGCGCGCCAAGACCGAGGAATGGCACCTCGGCGCTGATCCTGCCTACAGTGCTTATGCCGATTGGATGGCCAAATACGGCGTCATCACGCGCGCGCTGACGTGGCGGCGTGCTCGGCAATCAGAGACAGTTGTGACAGCACCAGCAGAATAGGCCACACTATTTCGGGCAGGGATATCGCTTTCGCACCATCTCGGTCATGGCCTGCTTAACAGTAACACGCGGTCGCTGCGCTACCGGAATCGCGCGGAATGACTCAATCAGTTCATCTGAATTCATACTGACCTTTTCGGGCGGACAGGCAAGGCGCGGCTGACCCGCAGCCTCGCGTGCCTGACGTTCAGCTCGCGCTGCAAGCCCTGCTGCCTGAATTTCCTTTTTCAAAATCCCTATATCAGGCGAGAGCATCGCCATCATCCCCTGCGCTTTGAGAGCGTCAGCTTTCACAAGAAATGTTGACACCGGCATATTCTGGGCCAGTGCCGGGGTGGCAAAGGCGTATAATGCCGCCGCGATAAAAGAGGCTGTTTTCATGCAAATACTCCGCAACTCAAAAGCTCATCTCGTCATAAACCCGGCTTAAATCGCCACCCCATTCGCCCTTATATTTTTCGAGCAATTGATGCGCGGGGGACATGCCGCTGTCGATAATCTGACGGAGCGGATTGAGGAAACCGCTTTCATTATCACCCATCGAATTGACGTGATTGCGGGCGTTGAGGCCAGCGGCGGCGATGTCTAGGATTTCACGCCCGAGCTCCTGAAGCGTCCGCCCGTCGGGGGCCTTGGCGCACAGCCCGTCGCGCGGAACGGCATCACGCAGTGCCTGTTGATCGGCGATGCACCAGTCTTTGATGATATCATAAGCTGCATCAAGTGCAGTCTGATCATAAAGCAGCCCTACCCAAAGGGCTGGCAGCGCGCAAATCCGGTTCCACGGGCCGCCGTCGCTCCCGCGCATTTCGAGGAAACTTTTGAGGCGGACTTCGGGGAACGCGGTTGAGAGATGATCATTCCAATCACCAAGCGTGGGCTTTTCGCCCGGCAGCACCGAAAGTTCACCCTTAAGAAAGTCGCGGAAGCTTAAGCCCGCCGCATCGACATAACCGCCATCACGGAACGCGAAATACATTGGCACGTCGAGCATATAATCGGCGTAGCGTTCATAGCCAAAGCCGTCCTCAAACACGAACGGCAACATGCCTGTGCGCTGTGGATCGGTATCCGTCCAGATATGGCTGCGGTATGAAAGGAAGCCGTTCGGCTTGCCTTCGGTAAAGGGCGAATTGGCAAAAAGTGCGGTGCCAAGCGGTTGCAGCGCCAAACTCACGCGGAATTTTTTGACCATGTCGGCTTCGGAGGAATAGTCGAGATTGGTCTGAATGGTGCAGGTGCGCAGCATCATATCTAGCCCCATACTGCCAACGCGCGGCATGTGACGCAGCATGATCGCATAGCGCCCCTTGGGCATAATCGGCAACTCTTCTCGGGTTTTATCGGGCCACATCCCAAGCCCCAAGAAACCAAGGCCAAGCTCTGCGCCAATTTCCTTCACCTGACGCAAATGCCGTCCGGTTTCAGCGCAGGTTTGGTGCAGGTTTTCAAGCGGCGCGCCCGAGAGTTCGAGCTGGCCAGCGGGTTCAAGGCTGACATTTCCGTCGGGCCCGCCAAGCGCGATTACATGATCACCTTCTACTATCGGTTCCCAGCCAAAGCGCGTCAGTCCGGCGAGCAGGTCACGAATTCCACCGGGTTCATCATAGGATGGTGCACGGTGGTCGCTTGTCCGGTAAACAAATTTTTCATGTTCGGTGCCAATGCGCCAGCGCTCTTTTGGTTTTTCACCGCCAGAAAAAACGGAAATCAGGTCGGCGCGGCTTTCGATGATTGGATCATCTTTACCGGAATCGGTACGTGTGCTCATGCGGTTTGCCTTAATGCCGAACTATAAGACTGGAAACAGATTTTCGTTCAAAACTGGCGCTGACGACGCGCGCGCCGCTTTGTTTAATTCAACAATGTCCAAAATTAACAATATTCTCACCATTTTGGCGATAGTAAGCCGCTATGGGGATGGTAAGTGTATCAAATGACGTGCGTAAGGCGCTGTTCGCAGTGGGGGTTGGTTTGTTTATCGCTGGCCCGGCCCATGCTGTGTGCCCGGCGACGAACCGGTTTAATTTCACCTTCGCAACCGCGCCCGCCGCGACGCTCAACTACGCCAGCACATATAGCTACACGGCGACCAACGGACTTGGTCAAAGCCAGGCGATTGGCGTCAGCTTTATCTCAAATGGCACTAACTCAACGATTGTCGGTGGACAGCAAATGCCGGCAATTTCAACACTGGTTAACGATGGCGGTACCACCAATCGCAATCTTGTGATCGGTGCAATATTTTCCGGAAGAACCGCCAATGTTGCAGTAAACACCCGTATTGTCTCGGCTGTATTCACATTTCCAACACCGATCCGCGATTTTACGGTGCAGGTGAACGACGTCGATTTCGTCACCAACCAGTTCCGTGACTGGTTAATGGTCACAGGCACCAATGGCGCTTTATCCTATGTGCCGAGCCTGACAACGCCGTTTGGACAAAGCAATGCCACGGGCGGAACGCGCACCAGCGCCAGTTCATCGCAAGCGCTTGGTGCAACGACGACACCGGTTACAATCACCAGTTCACAAAGCGTCGGTACTGGTGCCAGCGGGAATAGCGCCAACACCGGCACGATCACAGCCAGCTTTGCCCAGCCAGTGACGCGCATCGAAGTGCGGTATGGCAATTATCCGCTGCAAGCCGGCGAAACCGCGACAGGCCAGCAGGCGATTGGCATTCAGGCGATCAGTTTCTGCCCGATGCCGCAACTCACTTTTACGAAGAGTTCAACGCCGTTTATTACCGCTGCGAATGATCCACGTCGTTTTAATACGCCGAACTCAGACGTGATTTACTCGCTGACGCTCACCAATGCGAACACCAGTCCGATTGACCTCAATCAAGTTGTGCTGACTGATCCGCTGCCGACGCAGCTAAGCTTCTTGAATGGCGATATTGATGACGCCGGACCGCTCACCACAAATTATGAATTTGTCCCCGGCACTTCGGGGCTGACCTTCGCCACGGGTAATCTCAGTTATTCAAACAATGGCGGAGCGAGCTACGCCTATACCCCCGCTACGGGTTATGATCCGCTTGTTACTGCAATCCGCCTTAATCCTCAGGGGGTGATGGCCGCAAATAGCAGCTTTACACTCCGCTTTCGCGCGCGGATCAAATAGCCCGCCCCCAATCGCCTGCGACTGACATCCAGACGGAGACTGCGGCAATCGCAGCACTATCTGCACGTAGAATGCGCGGGCCGAGTGAAACCGGCATTGCAGCAGGGTGTGCGCGGACCATCTCGCGCTCATGATCGGCAAAACCACCTTCGGGGCCGATCAGAATCGCCGCCGGGCCGGGATTGCGGTGCACCAATTCGGTAAAGGGCGCGCCGCCATCCTCATCGGCAAAGAATAACGCCCGCTCTTCGGGAAAATCGGTGAGAAATGCCTCAAGCTTTAGAGGCGCAGCAACGATAGGCAGCGCGGTTCGCCCGCATTGTTCAGCGGCCTCAATCATATGCGCGCGCAGCCGGTCTTCTTTAACCTTGTCAGCCACGCAGCGCTGCATCAGGACAGGCGCAAAGCGTGCAACGCCGAGTTCGCACGCTTTTTCGGCAACCCAATCATAGCGCGCTTTGCGGATCGGTGCGGCGGCGAGCCAAAGATCAGGAACGCTCTCCCGCGCGCTGAGCCTTTGAGTGACAGAAAGGATCAACTCACGCTTGCCGATGTGGTTCGCCTGCGCCAGCCATTCGCCGCTGACATCATCGAACAGGCGAACACACCCGCCGATCTTCAGGCGCATCACCGAAATCAGGTAATGCGCCTGCCCGCCGTCAACGCGGATATCGGCTCCTTGCGTAAGCGGTGTTTCAACAAACAGGCGCGGTGCGCTTTGCGGTGGCCAGGCGGGCGTTGTAATCATAAAAGGCCAATACCATGAACGATGCGCCTGTCGAACCTCTGCTTGTCCCTGACACCGAACATCGCGGAATGATGGCGATTTTGCCTCCGCCTCTGCGGCCCTATGCCTCGCTTGCACGGTTTGATCGGCCGATTGGCTGGTGGCTGCTCTATTGGCCCTGCGCGTGGGGGCTGGCGCTTTCGGGCGGGGTGAGCGGGCATTGGCCGCTGTTCGGTTGGCTGTTGCTCGGTGCGATTGTGATGCGCGGTGCAGGCTGCGTTTATAATGACATTGCCGACCGCGATCTCGATGCACAGGTTGCGCGCACACGGCTGCGCCCAATTGCAAGCGGCGCAGTTTCGCTCAAGCGGGCGTGGGTGTGGCTGATCGCGCTTTCGCTGATTGGCCTGATCGTTTTGTTGCAACTTAGGTGGGAGGCGCAGTTGGTGGCGCTCGCCAGCCTCGCGCCGGTTGCGGCTTACCCTTTTATGAAGCGCATCACATGGTGGCCGCAGGCTTGGCTTGGCATGGTTTTCTCATGGGGGACACTGGTCGGCTGGATCGCGGCGACGGGCACGCCTGCATGGCCGATGATGCTGCTCTATGCCGGATCGATCGCCTGGGTGATCGGCTATGACACCATTTATGCGCTGCAAGACCGCGAGGATGATGCCCTCATCGGGGTGCGATCCTCGGCGCTGCGGATGGGCGTGCATGTGCGGGGTGGCGTGTGCGCGTTTTACCTGATTGCGCTTCTGCTCTGGGCGGCGGCATTCTGGATGGTCCGCCCGCAAATCATTGTCTTAGTCGGGCTCGCGCCGGTTGCACTCCATTTGCTATGGCAAATCCTGACGTTGCGGATCGGGGAAGGCGGCGATGCTCTTGCAAAGTTCAGGTCAAACCGTTTTGCCGGGTTCATTATGGCGCTTGCCTGCCTTGCGGTGGGCACGGCGGGTTAGGCTCTAAAGGCTCGCCACCAGCAGTTTATCAATTTTGCGTCCGTCCATATCGACTACCTCAAAACGGTAACCCTGCGTGGCAAAATGTTCGCCGGTTTCCGGGATATGTTTGAGCACTTCAAGGGCAAACCCCGCCGCAGTTGCATAATCCCGGTCTTCGGGCAGTGTCATCCCGATACGTTCGGCGAGCACATCCGCTGCACACCAGCCAGAGACCAGCAAACTGCCATCGGCGCGTTCGATGATCGCGGGCTCATCGTCGGCATCCTGATCGGACACAAAATCCCCCGCAATCGCAGCGAGCAGATCAGCCGGCGTCACCACGCCTTCAAAATGGCCATATTCATCATGAACAAGCGCGAAGGGCACATCGGCCTTACGCAGCGCCTCTAGCGCATCCATCGCATCCACCTGATCGGGAATGATTGGCGCAGTGCGCAGCATTGCACGCAGATCAAGCGGCTTCCCATCAAGCAAGGCCGAAACAATATCGCGCGCCTGAATCACTCCAATAATTTCATCGACTGAGCCCTCGGCTACCGGGATTCGGCTGTGCGAGGTTGCTTGCAATTGCGCGCGGACGGTAGCTTCTTCAGCACCAAGATCAATCCAGTCAATTTCAGTGCGCGGCGTCATCACTTCACGCACAGGGCGGTCGGCAAGTCGGACAACACCCGAAATAATCGCGCGCTCGCTTTCTTCGATCACGCCCGATTTGCTAGCTTCAGCGACAATCAGGTGAAGCTCTTCAGCGGTGACATGTTGTTGCGATTCACGATTCATGCGGAGCAGGTGGAAAATAATCGCGCTGCTACCGTTCAGCAACCAGACAATCGGCGCGGTTAATTTCGCCAGCCAAAGCATCGGCAACGCCATGATTACCGCAATTTTCTCGGGTGCGCGCAGGGCAAATTGCTTTGGCACCAGTTCACCGATCACAAGCGAAAGATAGGTCGTCATCCCGATCACCAGCGCATAACCAAGATTGAATGCAAGCCCCTTGCCCATGCCGAGCGTCATCAGCCGCTCCGCCACAGGCCCGCCAAGGCTGGTTCCCGAATAAGCGCCCGCAATAATGCCGATCAGCGTAATCCCGATTTGCACGGTCGAGAGGAAGCGCCCCGGATCAGCCGCAAGCGAGATCGCAATCTGTGCGCCGCGCCGCTGTGATTTGCGCGTGATCGCATCAAGCCGTGCCTTGCGCGCCGAAACAATCGCCAGTTCAGACATTGAAAACACGCCGTTAAGCGCAATCAGCGCAACGATGATCGCAACATCACCCCAAGGAAAAGGTGCAAGTATGGCGGTGGATGTGGTGGCTGCGTCCATGGTGGAGCATGGGCTATGCCGCAAACTTGGCGGCCACGCAAATCATCCGCGCTTTGCTGCAAAAAAAGCTTTAAGCATTTCAGAGGATTCAATTTCGCCAATCCCGGGATAAATTTCAGGTTTATGGTTGATGCCGGGGCTGGCGAAGATGCGTGCGCCGTGATCGATGCCGCCGCCCTTGGGGTCGCTTGCGGCGTAATAGAGTCTTGCGATTCGTGCCTGCGCGATTGCTGCGGCGCACATGGCGCAGGGCTCAAGCGTCACCCATAAATCGCAGTCGGTAAGCCGTTGGCTGCCTAATTCTGAACAAGCCGCGCGAATCGCCACGATTTCGGCGTGCGCGGTTGGATCATGCCCCTGCCGCATTGCGTTGCCCGCAACCGTGATCAGTTTTTCACCGCGCATAATGACGGCACCAACCGGCACTTCGCCCTGGAACGCGGCTTCGCGCGCGCGATCAAGCGCAATCCGCATCGGCTTTGGCAAAAGAAGAGTCATTATCATCGCCTTAGCGTGCGCAGTAGGTTGACGAAAGCAGGCGGCATCGCTAGTGCCGCCCTCTTTCAAGATACACCGATTCAAGAGCAGGACGAATTATCATGTCGCGTATTTGCGAGCTGACCGGCAAGGGCCGCCTAGTAGGACACAATGTGTCGCACGCCAACAACAAGACCAAGCGTACCTTTCTGCCTAATTTGCAGAATGTGACCTTGCTCTCCGAAGCGCTCGGCCAAGGCGTGAAGCTGCGCGTTTCGACCGCTGGCATCCGTTCGGTTGAACATGTTGGTGGCCTTGATAA
>ERZ1292633.3735-Hain-H41-02um-R1-3735-length-14597-cov-5_pt1 | contig 14597 bp, 9 predicted proteins | sample MGYA00564406_ERZ1292633 | MGnify/ENA primary metagenome ERZ1292633 (study PRJEB36523, sample SAMEA6512639) | groundwater metagenome | collected 2019-01-08 | study: AquaDiva: Metagenomics assemblies of 32 groundwater samples
ATTGACATCCGAAACTGACGTGCTGGCGGGTTAATGCCGACTGGACCAATAACTTATTATGAAAATGGCGCAGTAGTTTAAAGTCAAGGTTATTAATTTCCTGGACCGCATCCTGTTGTTTCGGGGCTATGGTCGAAGTATAAGCGGCCAGTTCTTCCCTGACCAGTAAATGCTTTTTCTTGGATTTAGTCCTGACTTTTGTAGTCATAGTCGGAATAATAGCACGTTATTTTCGGATGTCAATACAATCAGGCGCTATCCCCAGTATTACCTCCTTTGAGTTAAGCAAATATCAAGCGGACCTTGGGCTTAGGGATAGGTCGGTCTTCGGGGCAGAGGGTAGGGTCAAACCTTGAAAATTGAATTTAGATAAATTTTTGGAATGAAATTTAAAGAAATCAAAGAAACAAATCTTAATTCTTCAATTCAATATTTTTTTGCTTTGTCCTTGTTGATCTGCTTCTTGACCAGCAAAAATAACACTCTATTTCGTTTAAAATAGCATTTCGGAGAAAGAGAAGTGAACGAAAGTAACGAGGCGGGGTCATTTTCCGATGAGTTTCAAAGCAAAAAAATTGCTAACCGTCATTTCAGGTAATCCTGCTCCCGCCGAAAAAACATAAGCCGGTCGTTTTTTTAAATTAAGTAATATCTTTTAGCCGCTAATAATCCAGGAAGCCCGTCTGCCAAAGTCTTGGCGGAGGCGGGCCATCACCGAAAATGATTTTTCCGCTTCACCTATAAATATATTTTCAAACAAATTTTACATTGACATTCTCTTTTTATGAATTATAATAAAAGTTAATCGAAAAAGACAAGCAGTGGATTTATGGACACGTTGGATATTATTCTTAAATTGGGGTTGGCGACTTTGCTGGGCGGGCTGGTCGGATTAGAACGCGAATTGCATAATCAACCGGCCGGATTACGCACCCACATCATTGTCTGCCTGGGTTCCACGTTGATTATGCTGGTTTCCATCCAGATGCAAAAATTCAGCGAAATCGCCGACCCTTCCCGGATTGCGGCCCAGGTGATAACCGGCATCGGTTTCCTGGGCGGCGGAGCGATTCTTCGTTTCGGTACCTCGGTGCGCGGTTTAACTACCGCCGCCTGCCTTTGGACCGTGGCGGCCATCGGATTAGCCATCGGAGCGGAAATGTTCCTCGCCGCCTCGATTGTTACCATTCTTGTCTTGCTTTCAATGTATCTATTTGATAAAATAGAAAAACTGTTTTTACCGGCTAAAACTTACCGGACCCTTTTGGCCACGGCCAAAGATATGCCTGGATTAATCGGTAAAATAGAAAAAATCGCTGAAGAAAACGGCTTCGCCTTGAAAAATGTCGGTATTAATAAACTGCTGGTTGAAAAGAAAATCCAGATAACCGCTCTGGTAAAAGTTCCTGAAGTTTTTGAGATGGAAAAAATTTCCCGGGAAATTTCCGCGCTGGAAGGCGTGGAACAGTTTGAAATTGATTAAGCCGATGTTATTATATATCTAACATCTGACGCTTAAAAAGGGGGGATTTCTATGGGACACCTTAATGTACTCGACCGCGAACCATTCTACCGGCTGGAATCTGGAGACGACGAACCCGGCAGTTTTAAAGAAGTTTTTCTCTCTTCCCATAAACTGGTGATGATGTTCAGCGAACGGGCCTGGCATCCGCTGACCGATGTTTACGAAACTCCGGATGAAATCGTGGTCAAAGTGGAAATCGCCGGCATCAGAACCGAAGATGTTACTATTACGATTGAAGAAAATAAATTGACGCTGAAAGGTAAACGTTACGACCGCGACCAGCGTGTCAAACGGGTTTTTAAACAAATGGAAATTAATTACGGAAAATTTGAGCGGGTCATTATGATTCACGGACCTTTTAACTGTGAATCCGTCCGGGCCACTTACCATGACGGCTATCTGGAACTTGTTATCCCTAAAGCTAAAAAATCCAAGATGTCATCCACCCCGATTCAAATTAATTTTGAGAAATAAAAAAATGAGATCAGCCGGCAATAAACTAAAAGAAAATAAAACCGTTCCCAAAAAACCTGCTTTGCCGGACCGGCGGGTGGTTTCCCATGTCCCCGACCATCCGGAAAGCGAAGCGACCCAAGCCAGGGAATTACCAATCCTGGCGGTGCAGGATGCGGTACTTTTTCCCTCGGTAATCCTTCCTTTAATTATTACCGATAAAAATGCGATTCAGATGATTGACGATATTCTTACCGGCGATAAAACATTTGGTCATGTCGCCATCAAAAAATCGGAACCGGAATCAAACCAGCCCGTCCCGACCGGGCGGAACGGAAAGGAAGAACTCAAAGGTTATGACCTTTACGAATACGGCACGCAGGCCGAAGTACTCAAGATGTTAAAATTTCCGGACGGCAGCATGCGGGCCTTGGTGCAAGGAACCGAACGGATTAAACTGGAAGGTTTTACCCAGCGCCAGCCCTATTTAAAAGCAAAAGTTACGCTTATAAAAGATGAAATAGAAAAAACAGCTGAAGTGGAAGCGCTGACCCGGACCGTTTCCAACCTATTTATCAATGCGGTCAAACAAATTCCTTACCTGCCGGCTGATGAACTCCAAATGGCCGTAATGAATGTTCCCAACCCGGCGGTGTTAGCCTACCTGGTGGCTTCAAATATAAATATTTCACTGGAAGAAAAACAAAAATTCCTGGAAACAAGCAGCATTAAAACCAAACTGACGCGGCTGGTTAGTTTATTAAACCGTGAATTGGAAATCCTGAAGATGGGCAGCCGCATCCAATCGGAAGTGCAGAGCGAAATCACCAAAAGCCAGCGGGAACACCTGTTACGGGAGCAGATGCGGATTATCCAGCGGGAACTGGGCGAAGGAGACGAACGCACGGCTGAAGTCAGCGAATTACGCGAGAAAATCAAAAAAGCCAAATTACCATCGGAAGCGGAAAAAGTAGCCGATGAAGAACTCAAACGACTGATGCGAATCCCAAGCGCTTCAGCCGAATATACGGTTTCCCGGACTTACCTGGACTGGCTGATTGCCTTACCCTGGTCAAAAGCCACCGATGACAATCTTGACATCAAAAGAGCCCAGCACATCCTTGATGAAGACCATTACGGCCTGGAAAAAATCAAAGACCGCGTCCTGGAATACTTAGCCGTCCGTAAACTTAAAAATGATATGCGCGGTCCGATTTTATGTTTGGTCGGGCCGCCCGGTGTCGGAAAAACCTCACTGGGCCGTTCCATCGCCCGCGCTTTAGGACGGCAATTTTTCCGGATGTCGCTCGGTGGCATCCGCGATGAAGCGGAAATCAGGGGGCACCGCCGAACTTATGTCGGCGCCCTGCCGGGCCGAATCCTCCAGGGCATCAGAAAAGCCGGTTCTAACAATCCCATTTTTATGCTTGATGAAGTTGATAAAATCGGCACCGATTTCCGCGGCGATCCGTCTTCAGCCCTGCTGGAAGTGCTTGACCCGGAACAAAATTTTGCCTTTTCCGACCACTATCTGGAAGTGCCGTTTGACCTTTCCAAAGTAATGTTTATCACTACCGCCAATATTCTGGACACGATTCCGCCGGCCCTGCAGGACCGGATGGAAGTGCTGGAACTCCCCGGTTATACCGAAGAGGAAAAACTGCATATCGCCCAGAATTACCTCTTACCCAAACAGGTAAAAGAACATGGGTTATCTGAATCTGACGTTTCACTGAACCCCGAAAGCATCACGCGAATCGTCAATGAATACACCCGGGAGGCCGGCGTGCGCAACCTGGAACGAGAATTGGCGACCATCTGCCGTAAAATCGCTAAAGATAAAGCCAGCGACAAAAAAACACCTAAATTTATTACGGTGGCTGATTTGGAAAAATTTCTCGGTTCGGAAAAATTCTATTCCGAAGTGGCCGAACGAACCAGTGAACCCGGGGTAGCGACCGGGCTGGCCTGGACCCGGTCCGGCGGCGATATTTTATTTATTGAAGCCACGATGATGCCCGGAAACAAATCGTTTACTTTAACCGGTCATTTAGGCGAAGTGATGAAAGAATCGGCTATGGCGGCTTTAAGTTATATTAGAGCGAAAGCCAAAACGCTCAAGATAAAACCGGATTTTTATAAAAATACTGATATTCATATCCATGTCCCGGCCGGCGCGATTCCCAAAGATGGCCCTTCAGCCGGCGTAACGATGGCGGTCTCTCTCGTTTCACTTCTTCGTAATAAATCGGTCAAACCTGATGTCGCGATGACCGGAGAAATTACTTTACGAGGCAAGGTCTTACCGGTCGGCGGCATTAAAGAGAAAGTCCTGGCGGCCCGCCGCGCCGGTATTAAAACAGTCATCCTTCCCGAAAAAAACAAAAATGATTTGAAGGAAATCCCGCCCCGCATCATTAAAGGGATGCAGTTTATCTTCGTGGAAAATATTGAGCAGGCGTTGAAAACAGCCCTGAAGTAAATCAATTTAGGCGAAAAATTTGAGACTGTTGAAATCCCGCCAAGGCGGGATAACAGGCTCATCCTGAGCGAAACAAAGGATCTAAATCTACCCATACGGGTGTTGTTATAAGACCCTTCACTTCGTTCAGGGTGAGATTGTTGACTTTTTCAACAATCTCAATTTACCAATGTATACCAAAAAGATATTAACCATTATTTTAGCCGGCGGCAAAGGCGAACGATTAGACCCGTTAACCAGGGACCGGACCAAACCGGCGGTTCCTTTCGGTGGAATTTACCGCATTATTGATTTTACTCTCAGTAACGCCATCAACTCCCATTTGCGTAAAATCATTGTTCTGGTCCAATATAAATGCGTTTCTCTCAACCGCCACCTGCGCGACGGATGGAGTTTTCTTTCCTCGTCTATGGGAGAATATATTGAACCAATCCCGCCTCAGCAGCGCGTTAAAAACAGCTGGTACCTCGGCACCGCGGATGCGGTTTATCAGAACCTTTATTCCATTGAAAAAGAACATCCTGATTACGTCATTATTCTGGCCGGCGACCATATTTATAAAATGAATTACCTGGAAATGTTAAAATATCACATTGATCACAAATCATCAATAACTGTGGGAGTGGTTCCGGTTCCGAAAAATGAGGCGCATCTTTATGGCATTGTGGCGGTTGATTCCAAAAATCATTTAATAGATTTCCGCGAAAAACCCAAAAACCAGTTAAATCTTCTGCCGACCTCTTTTAATGCTCATCCGGACGAGCCGCCTGATACCTATCTGGCCTCAATGGGAATTTATATCTTTAATACCGCTGTGCTTTATGAAGCGGTCACGGCTGATGATAAAATCGCCGACAGCACGCATGATTTCGGACACGATATCCTTCCCAATGTGGTCCATCATCATAAATATGAAACCCTGGCTTTCAAATTTATTGACGAACAAACTCATCAGCCAAAATACTGGCGTGATGTCGGCACGATTGATGCTTATTACCAAGCCAATATGGATTTAGTTTCAGTCAGTCCGGTTTTTAACCTGTATGATACCGAGTGGCCGATCCGCGCTTACCAGGTCCAGGCCCCGCCGCCTAAATTTATCTTCGCCCAGGAAGAAGCGGGGGGGCGGCTGGGCACGGCCCTTGATTCACTCATTTGCCAGGGTTGTATTATCAGCGGCGGCCGGGTGCAAAATAGCATCCTTTCCCCTAACGTCCGGGTAAACAGTTATGCCGATATTTCCCAATCAATTCTTTTTGAAGGAGTGCAGGTCGGCCAAGGCGCCAAAATAAAAAACGCCATCATTGATAAAGACGTAAAAATACCTGAAGGAATGGAAATAGGTTATAACTTAACCGAAGACTGCAAGCGGTTCACCGTCACCCCTTCCGGCTTGGTGGTCATCTCCAAAGGGGAAATTTTATAAAAATAAAGGTCGGACGTTTTGAGCGATCCCATCATTAAATAGTGAGTCCTTATGGATAAGCGAAATGCCGACCTTTCGGTTAGAATTTGAATTCTATCTGCAAAAGAGTTTCATCGTTGTCTAATTCACGCACTTCGTCATACGCAACATAATTTAACATCAGGCGGGTGTAGGGATTAATAGTCCAATTACCGCCCAGCATCAAGACTTTAATTTCATTATCATCTACTGTACTATCCGGTTCATATCCTTCAAAACGCAGAAGCGCCCGGATGGGCTGTCTTTTTTTAAGGAAGTTAATGTTAAAATCCCGGCCGAATTGAAGATACCAGTTTTTGGTAATAACATTATTCGGACCGTCCGCATCCCGTATTTGATAAATATATTCAGAAGAGATTGTGATTTCTTCAATCAGGTATTTAGCAGAAAAGGTATAACGTTCCCGCGGGTCCGAACCGATACCGGCCTCGGCTACCGATCCTTTCATAAAAGCCGCGGCAAATTCCAGCGGTTTAAATTTAGAAAACTCTTCCTGTTTCCAGGGCGCCACTTTAAAATAAAATAACAGGTCCTTGTCATCATTATCATCTGATTTATTAATCCCGTTCCCGTTAAAAATTCCGATGCCGTAATGAACATCACCCCGTAACATATCGCCTTCCCACAGCAATCCGGTTTCGCGGTCGCTGATGGTATTGAGACCTCTTTCATAAATCAGTGGTCCCTGAATCGTTTCCTGAAGCGGTGTTTCTAATAATAACCCGGCGTTAGAAAGAGGAATTTTAAACTGGCCTAAGGTCAGACTGCCGTCATAAAAAGGCAGTCGCGGTATTTTGAAAAAAGCATCTTTCAGCTCTGTTTGACTCAGGTCGTATTCAAAACGGTAGGTTAAATCACCGAGAATATCACCGTAAAAAATTAAGCGTAGCCGTTCCAGGTCAAAACTGTCCGGCGTGGCTGAGGGTGAAAAGATGGGGTTGGTGCCGGTGCCGCGTTCTTCATCTCTGGTATAAGTATAACGCAGGTGTGAATAGGCGCTGATGGTCAATTCCCCGCGGCCGATTTTTACGGGCTGTCCGCCCACGCCCCGAAAGGTCGGGATTTCGCTAACGGGTAAGGACTCACTATTGATGCCCCCGTAGCTCAACCCGAGGTAATCGGGACTCGCCTGGTGGCTCGCCTGAGCGAAAAGTCCGACTGGGTCAAACGACCAGCCGATGATGATTAAAACTAAACACCCTATGTTTTTCATAAGTCTATTCTTATTATCGGCATTAATGCCGATGCGACATATTTTTTTTTAATATGCTGAATGGGTACCAAGAACCTATCCTAAAACCACGTTTTTTTGTAACTCAACTCTTTAGAGTTGATTCGGAATCAAAACTATCGCCAAAGGCGATCCGCCTATGGCGGAAAGTTTTGAGTTACACGCTCCGCCTAAGGCGGGGGAAACCGAATCCCGCCTTGACGGGATGGGGTAAACAAAAACCCTTGTCCCGCCGTAGTGGGAACAGGGCGAGGCTCGTCTTAATAGGCGGCAGTCGGCTAAATAATTACTAACATTTTATCCGCGGGTGGTTTGATAAGATGTAGAGAAGGGATTATGATTTGATTAATTCTTGCCCGTTCAAGTACGGCCGCAAAATTTCAGGTATGACGATGCTTCCGTCCGATTGTTGATATGTTTCCAGCAGGCAAATCAGGGTGCGCGGCAGGGCTAAGCCGGAACCGTTTAAGGTATGAACAAATTTGACTTGCCCCGCCTGGGCGGGGTCGCGGAATTTGATATTGGCCCGCCGGGCCTGGAAATCGGTAAAATTACCGCAGGAAGAAACTTCCAGATAACGCCCCAATCCGGGCGCCCAGGCCTCCAGGTCATAAGTCTTCGCACTGGCAAAACTCATCTCGCCGGTGGAAAGTTTGATTACCCGATAATGCAATCCCAATGCCTGCAAGATTGATTCCGCATTAGTGACCAACTTTTCCAATTCATCAAAAGACGTATCCGGATGAACGAATTTGACCAGTTCTACTTTGTTAAATTGGTGGACGCGGTTAATCCCGCGGGTTTCTTTGCCGTGAGAACCGGCTTCGCGCCGGAAACAGGGCGTCGCGGTTACATAATAACGAGGTAAAGTATCGCTATCTAATATTTCATCGCGGAAAATATTGGTTAGCGGCACTTCTCCGGTGGGAATCAGCCAGGATTGCTCGGCCGTTTGATACATATCATCAGCCAGTTTGGGTAACTGGCCGGTGGCAAACATACTCTTTTGGTTAACCAGATAAGGCAGGTTGATTTCCTGGTAATGTTGAGGTATCCCTTTATTAAATAGTGAGTCATTAGGGATAAGCGAAATCCCGACCTTTCGGGGTTGAGATATCCCATCATTAAATAGTGAGTCCTTAAGCGGGAGCGCAATCCCGACCTTTCGGGAATGTTGTCCGGTGTGGACGTCCAGCATAAAATTAATCAGGGCGCGTTCCAGGGCGGCGCCGGCTCCTTTTAAAATCATAAACCCGCCGCCGCTGATCTTGGTCGCCCGTTCCAGGTCCAGGATTTTAAGTTGTTGACCAAGGAGCCAATGAGATTGCGGCGTAAAATTAAAAGCCGGTGGCTGGCCCCATTGACGTACTTCCACATTGGCAGCCGCTCCACCGACCGGTACGTCGGACGCCGGTACGTTTGGAATCCAATAAAGTTGTTCCCGTAAAGGTTTATCTATTTCTTCCAATTGTTTTTCCATGATTTTTATCCGCTCGCCGACCGATTTCATTGATTGAATTAATTTATCAGCGTCTTTTTTTTCTTTTTTTAACCGGGCGATTTCTTCGGAAGTTTGATTGCGTTGATGACGCAGGTTATCCAATTCGGTAATAACCTGACGGCGTTCGGCGTCTATTTTTAAAATAGCATCAACGTCGGATTTTTCGTTTTTATCACGAACCGCCTTTTTGACCGCGTCCGGATTGTTTCTGATAAAATCTAAATCTAACATAATAGATAACATAATATTTTTCTGAATTTTTGTCCACAAAAACTTGTAAATTGCCGATAAAAATCAGTATGATGAAATCCTTATTACTTATCCCGGTTTATATTATTAAACGCTGGGGTCTTTACATTTTTACAGCCGGGGTGGCTGTTTTTTTAGTGTTGCTCATCCATCGTAAAATATATGCGCATTATGCCACCGAACCGCGTTACCAGATTGACCTGAATCACCTCCAGGCCGCCACTTTGCCTGATTGGGTTACCGATAAAACGATTGAACAATCTATCCGAACCGCGCTTCAGATTGATTCCACCGGTAATGGTTCGGCTCCGCTCACTACTAATATCATTGATGAAAACGCCTTTGCTAAGATTTTAACCCATTATCAACAATGTCCGTGGGTAGCTAAAGTACATTCCATTGAAAAACGCTTCCCTAATAATTTAAAATTAAAATTGGAACTCAGACAACCGGTGGTTTCAGTGGAAGTAAAAAGAGGAAACGGAGACCGGGTCTATTATCTGGTGGACAAGGAAACGGTCCGGTTACCGGGCGAATACCGGACGGTTCCGACGCTGCCGATGACCTTACCGGTGATTGCCGGCGTGAGAACTCAGCCGCCGCCAGCGGGGATACAGTGGGCTGATGCCGGACTCCGGAGCGCCCTGGCCGTGGCTGATGTTCTGGAAGAAAACGGAATTCATAAACTCCTGGCGATTGATCGTATTGATGTCTCTAACGTGAATGGGCCGGTTAATTCCGGGCAGACGGAGCGACAGCGGAGTCCCGACCTAATCGGGAGTGAAATTACCATCTGGACTAAAAATAAAGTGCCGATTCAATGGGGTCGTTCGGAATATTCGGCCCGGCTGGGTGTGGGGGAGTTATCGCCGGAAGAAAAGATTAACAATCTCAAATCCGTTTTGCGGGTTTCGCCTAAACTAAACGGCGTCAAATATGTCAAGGTTCAATTCCACCAGCCGTATCTGGCGCTGGAGTCTAACCGCTGATAGACACGAATATCACACGAATTAACACAGATTTATGAAACCGGGAACAAAATCATTTCCCAAGCGATTTCCAGTTAAAAAAAATATTTTTATCTTTCCGGTGCTATTTATATTTTGCCTGGGATTAATAATTATTACCTGGAATAAATTCCCGGGCGGCTGGATAAAAAATAGATTCCGGGCCAACGCAGCTGAAAGTAAACTGAAAAATACCGAACAGCGCTACGCTGATTTCCTTAAAGAAAATAAATTGGCCCTTCCTTTAAAGGACATTTCCATAAAAATTATCAAAAGTGAACGGAAATTATTTTTATACTCCGGAGCACAACCGATAAAAACATACCGGATTGGCCTGGGCCGGGCGCCCCGGGAACCCAAAAAACAGGAAGGTGATAAAAAAACTCCGGTGGGCGAATATTATGTTTGCACGAGAAATGAAAAAAGTTCTTTCCATCTGTTTTTAGGCCTGAGTTATCCGAATATTAAAGACGCCCAACGAGGTTTGAGCGAAGGTTTAATCACTCCGGATGAATCCAACCAGATTGCCGAAGCAATTAATAAAAAAGAAAAACCGCCCTGGGCTACTAAACTGGGCGGCTGGATTGGGATTCACGGAAGCGGCAGCAATGCTGACTGGACGCTGGGTTGCATCGCTCTTGATGACGAGGATGTTGAGGAGTTATGGTTTACGGCGCCATTGGGCACGCCGGTGGTTATTTTTGAGGAGTAACAGAACTCTTGCGAAATGAGGAAACAGACCTCAAAAGAATGTCATTCTGAGCCCGAAGGGCGAAGAATCTCGCTTTAAATAACAGAAGGGGCGTTTCGTAAGAGTTCAAGAGTCAGGAAAAATCAACGAGAGTAAACCTTGATAGCAGGCAGACTCGTCGGCTACTGAACAAATTCTGGGTAGACAACGAACTTTATGTTCACCCAGTTACGTCATATTGAATTCGTGAAATTACCGTAACCTATTGATGCATAATGAGTTAGTCTGAAAAACCCCTAAACCCAATGGGCGAAATGCTAAATAGTTGTAATGCTATACACACTAAACCGTTAGAACAGAATTGTGTTTTGATATGACGTAAACGGGGTTCATTAAAATCAACGATAGATCATGCCTGAGGTAGATCCGTCATCTGACTGGAAACATCGTTGTCTACAGTCGGGAACAGTTTTTTAGATTTATTCACCAGACTATAAATCACCGGTACTAAAACCAGTGTAATAACCATTGACACGGTCAACCCGCTTAAAATGGTCAACCCCAGCGGACGCCAGGTCTCCGAACCTTCCCCACGGCTGAAAGCCATCGGTATCAATCCGAAAATAGTCGTCAATGAGGTCATCAGAATCGGCCTGAGGCGCCGCATACCTGATTGCTTGATTGCCTCCATCATCTTAACCCCGCGGCCACGCAAAATATTAATGTAATCGATCAGGATAATCGCATTATTCACCGCCACGCCAATCAAAAGAACTCCTCCCAAAATTGTAATTAAACTCAGGTGATAGCCGGCGAAAAATAAACCCAGGAAAACACCGGTAAAGGCAAAAGGTACGGAAAACATTATCACAAAAGGATGCAAAAGTGATTCAAACTGCGAGGCCATCACCATATAAACCAGAAGAATGGAAAGAACCAGTAATATTTTCATATCGGCAAACGATTTCCGCTGTTCTTTAACCAGCCCGCCTATTTTAATCTCCACCCCTTCCGGCTTAGGCAACCGGCTGATACCGGTTTCAATATCCCGCGCCACTTCGCCTAAAGAACGGCCGTAGATGTTAGTGCTAACCCGGACAATCCGTTCCTGGTTCTGGCGTTCTATTTCAATCAAGCCCAGCCGGTCTTTAATAGTCGCGACGTTGGTCAGGGGTATTCTTGCCCCGGTCGGCGAAGGGATGGTAATATCGCGCACGTTTTCCACAAAGAGCCGGTCTTCCGGTTTAAGATTAACCAGGATACTATATTCCTTCCGGCCGGTCCGGAATTTAACCGAGTCATTTCCGTAAAAATAGGTTCGCAAGGTCTGGCCAATCACGGCTTTATTCAAACCGAATTGAGCGGCCTTGTCCGCATCAACTTCAACCAGGAGTTCCGGTTTAGCCGCGTCACGGCTGACGGTCGGGTCGCTGGCGCCTTCGGTATTCAGCATTATTTCCCGGACCGCGGCGGCGAACCGGTTAGTGGCTTCCAGGTCTTCTCCGATAATCTCCACGGAAAGCGGTTTGGCCGCGCCGAGCAATATCCGGTTCAGCGGGTTACCGCTATCCACTCCAATTTTAACAATCCCGGGGATTTTAGTCAGTTTTTTCCGGATGGCCTGCCCGATTTCTTCAACTCTTCTGGTCCGTTGTTCAATACTGACTAATTTCGCGCCGAGCACCATTACGTTGGAACCTTCTTTAAAACCCATCCCGCCGCCGGCAAATTCGGATTGGCCGGCCTGGGTAAAAATATGTTTGATATCCTGTCCGGCTTCTTCATAAAATATTTTTTGCAACTCCCGGCTGACCTCAAGGGTTTTTTCCACTTTTGTGCCGACCGGTAATTCTACGGTTACCCAGAGGTCTCCGGTATCTTCAGCCGGTAAAAATTCGGTGCCGATAAACTTGATCAGCGCCAGAGAGCCGGCAAAAATAATAACCGATAAAACAATAACCAAAAGCCGGCGCCGGAGCGCCCACTCTAAAATTTGACCGTAAAACCGCTCAACCCCGGTAAAAATATTTTCACTGAACGTATAAAACCAATTCGGCTTATAATTTGAAGCGACCGGTTTTAATAACCGGGAAGCCAGCATCGGAGTCATCGTCAGCGAAGTTAATAAAGAAGCCAACAACACCACAATGATAGCAATACCTAATTCTTTAAACATGATGCCGCTGATACCTTTCATAAAGATGAGCGGCACGAAAACTACGATGGTCGTTAAAGTGGAGGCGGAAATCGCTAATCCGACTTCCGAACTTCCGAAGATCGCCGCTTCACGCGGTGCTTTTCCGGTGCTGATATGATAGTGGGTGTTTTCCAGGACCACAATGGCATTATCAACTACCATTCCGATAGCAATGGCCAGACTGCCCAGAGACATCAGGTTGATGGTCATACCGAAGGCGTAAATAAAAATAAAAGCCACGATCAGCGAAAAGGGAATCGTCAGAGTAATAATCAAACTGCTCCGGATTTCCCGCAGGAAAAATATGGTCACCAAGATAACCAGCAGGCCGCCCCAAAGAACCGTGCCGGTGAGATTGCTGATGGTTTGCTCAACAAATTTGGCGGTATTAAACATCTCGTTAATCTGGACATCAGCCGGTAAGACAGATTGGATCGTTTTCAGTTTTTCCCGGATGGCCCGGCTGACCTCAACGGTATTTGCCCCGGATTGTTTTTGAACCATGACCATGATACCGGGAACGCCGTCCACCAGAATGTTACGCTTCACTTCTTTAAAAGAGTCGCTCACCGCGGCGACATCTTTTAAATAGACAACTCGGGAATCGGAAACCTTAACCACCGTTTGGCCGATTTCGTCAACCTTCTGGAATTCGCCCGGCATCCGGAGCATATATTCATTCTGGCCTATTTTTAAACTGCCGGCCGGAACGGTGATATTATTATTACGCAGGGCGGTGTCTATTTCCTTAACCGAAAGCCCGTAGGCGGTCATTTTATGCTGGTCCAGTTCCACGTGAATTTCCCGTTCCAGTCCGCCGGACGTCTGAACCGCCCCGACACCGGGAACGCGCTTGAGGGCATCGCTTATTTTGGTATCAACCAGATGATGCAATCTTTCCCACGATTCTTTAGCGGTAACGCCCAGCCCGAGGATCGGGATCATTGAGGTGTTAAATTTGATAATCATCGGCTCCTGCGCATCATCAGGCAATTTTAATTTGGTAAATTCCAATCTGGTTCTGATATTATTAGATGCCTCGTCCAGATCGGTTCCCCACTCAAATTTGCAGGTAACGACCGAAGTGTTTTCCTTAGAAAAAGAAACCAGTTCGTTTAAATTGGTGACAATGGAAAGGTCGTTTTCCATCGGCATAGTGATTTTTGTTTCCACGTCTTCGGCCGAAGCGCCCGGGTAAACCGTGATCACGCTAATTGACGGCGGTTCAATCCTGGGCATCAGGTCAATCGGCAAAAAATAGATGGAGACTAACCCCATCATAATGGCCGCCAGGAAAATCATTAAATTGGTGACCGGACGTTTAACGCCAAATTCTGGTAGTAACATAAATTACCTTCGTTGCCTGTCTGCCGGACGAGGCGGATTTGTCGCGTTGGGCTTCCCCGATGTTTATCGGGGAACTCCCGCGCTACGTCTTATTTCACAATCTCTACTTCCGTTCCTTCTTTCAGATGCGCACCGACTGTGGTAATAACGATGTCTTCAGCGGTGACGCCTTCGGTGATTTCCGCCAGACCGCGTGATTGAATGCCGATGTTAACCACCTGTTTTTTTATTTTGTTATCTTTAACCAATAAAACAATATTTTTGTCTATTTCCGAGATAATATAATCTTTTGGTAATACCAAAACATCACGGTGCGTGGCCAGGATTAATTCCAGCCGGGCGGACATACCGGGTTTTAATTTGTAATCCTGATTGGCCAGTTTGATTTCTATTTCTGCCGAGCGGGTTTTCGGGTCCAGGGTTGGGGCAATCCGGTTCACCAGGCCGCT
>ERZ1292633.3740-Hain-H41-02um-R1-3740-length-14571-cov-4_pt1 | contig 14571 bp, 14 predicted proteins | sample MGYA00564406_ERZ1292633 | MGnify/ENA primary metagenome ERZ1292633 (study PRJEB36523, sample SAMEA6512639) | groundwater metagenome | collected 2019-01-08 | study: AquaDiva: Metagenomics assemblies of 32 groundwater samples
AGGGACTGGTCGCCGGCATCCACGCGACCATCCGATAGGGGGAGGGGGAGCCGATGCACGTTCCCAGCACGATCTTCCGGCAGTACGACGTGCGGGGACTGGTTGGCCGCGAACTGACTCCGGCGCTGGCCCGGGCGCTCGGCCAGGCCTTTGCCAGCGAAGCGTGGAACCGCCTGGGGCGCATTCCGAAGCTGGTGGTGGGCCGGGACAACCGACCTTCCGGCCCGAACCTCGCCCAGGCGATCCGGGAGGGGATGGCCGCCACCGGCGCCGTCGTCCTCGACATCGGCGAGGTCCCCACTCCGGCACTCTACTACGCGGTGCACTACATCGCCGCCGACGGCGGGCTGCAGGTGACCGGATCGCACAATCCCCCGGAGTTCAACGGTTTCAAGATGGTACTGGGCGGCGGTTCGGTGCATGGCGAGCAGATCACCGCGCTTCGCGAGGTGATCGAGGCGGAGGCTTGGCGCTTGGGGACCGGGTCGATCGAGCCGGTGGCGGGAATCCTCGAGTCGTATCGCGATGCCATCGTCAGTCGCCACCAGTTGGTCCGCCCGGTTCGGGTGGTGGTCGATTGCGGGAACGGGGTCGCCAGCCTGATCGCGGTCTCCACCCTGGAGGCCCTGGGGGCCGAGGTGATCCCGCTGTTCTGTGACAGCGACGGGACCTTCCCCAATCACCATCCCGATCCCACCGTGCCCGCGAATCTTGCGGACCTGATCCGCGCGGTGGCGACCCACCAGGCCGAACTGGGGATTGCGTTCGATGGCGATGGCGACCGGATCGGGGCGGTCGACGAACACGGCAGCATCGTCTGGGGGGATCAGCTTCTGGTCATCTTCGGGCGCGACCTGGTGCGACGGATCGGCCCCGGCTGCCCGGTCATCTTCGACGTCAAGTGCTCCGATGTCCTGCCGCGGGCTCTGGAGGCGGCCGGCGCCCGGCCGGAGATGTGGAAGACCGGTCATTCGCTGATCAAGGCGCGGATGAAGGAGCTCGGCGCCCAGTTGGCGGGGGAGATGAGCGGCCACATGTTCTTTGGGGGGGATTGGTTCGGGTTTGACGATGCGCTGTTTGCCTCGGCCCGGCTGCTCGAGATCACCGCTGCTGGTCCCGGTGGAATGGCCCGCCTGCTGGCGGATCTCCCGGCGACGGTGGCCACCCCGGAAATACGGGTAGACTGTCCGGATGATCTGAAGTTCAGCATCGTTGAACGGGCGGCCCATCACTTCGCAAAGACGCACGAGGTCAACACCATTGATGGAGCCCGGATTCGGTTTGCGGATGGCTGGGGTTTGATCCGGGCCTCGAACACCCAACCGGTGCTGGTCCTCCGGTTTGAGGCCACCAGCGCAGCGGCCGTGGCCGACAATCGCGCGGAGGTGTCCCAGTGGCTGGCCGGGCAGGGCGTACAGGTCCAGCGCTGAAGGTGTCGGCCGGCCGCTGGTGGCTGGTTGCTGGGGTGGGGGTCGCCCTGCTGCTCTTCGTTGGGCGCTGGAGCGCCGAGTGGTACACGGACCAGCTGTGGGCCGGGAGCGTTTCTCCCGGGGCCTCGGGAGCCCTCCGCCGGCGGGCCCTGCTCGGTCTCGGGCTCGGCACCATCGCCACCCTGGTGGCCACCCTGTGGTGGGCTGGCAATCTGAGGGTCGCTCACCGGGTGGCCCTCCGACTCCCCTCGGAGGCACTCGGCGGCAATCCCAGATTCCGTCGTCTCATCGCGGCCCAGGAGGCGCGCTGGTGGGTGCTCGCCCTGGGCCTGACGCTCGGGGCACTCTCCGGGGCAGGTGCCTCCACCGTGGTCGACTCCGTGACCCTTGCCTGGCAAGGGGCCCATTTCGGAATCGTCGATCCCGTCCTCCACGCCGACGCCGGATTGTACCTGGCCCAACTCCCCCTCTGGCTGGTCCTCCACGCCTTTGCCACCAGCCTGGTCCTCGGGGGCCTCGGAGTAGTCACCGGGTTCATGTTCCTCTCTGGCGCCCTGCGTCTGGGGCGTGGCAGGGCAGGCATCTCCAGTGCCGCCCGGCGTCAGCTCGCCATGCTGCTGGCTGGCCTGGCTGTCCTGATTGCGATCAAGTTCATCCTGCTCCCCTACGAAGCCACGGCCGGACTCCCTGAACCGGTCGGGCCCGAGCTCACTCAGTTGTATCGCTCCGTCGGGTTCCTGATGGTCGGCGTTGGGCTGGCCACCACAGGCCTCTCTCTCCTCTGGATGGCCAGGCCGATCCATACGCTCGCCGCCGGAGGCTGGCTGGTGCTCACCTTCGGGCTGGTGGCGAGTTTCTCTCTGCTCCCAGGCGGAGGCCCTTGGCCCGCCACCGAGCAGGATCGAGCGCTCCAGCGCCGGTTCGACGCGGTGGCCTATGGGGTTCCCGATGGGGGCACCATCGCCGTCGGCGGGCCGTCGGGCGGGCTGCCGGTTTCCCTCTGGGATGAGACCGCCATCCAGTCGGGCAGTTCGTCGGGCATCGTCCTCGCCGCCTACCGGTCACCGGAGGTGCATGCGCTGTGGCTCCGGATCACCCCGCTGCAGAGCGGCGGAGCTCAATTGGCGCTGATCCGTTCGGATACCGCAGCGGGGGCGGGAACCCCGGTCGATCTGCCGGAGGGGGCCATGGCGCTCCCGGCGGGGGCCATCTTCCCCGAGGCAAGCGGGGTCAGCGTGACCCAGGGGGGCAGAGGAGTGCCGGCCGGAGGTGTCCTGCGCAGGGCGGTGCTTGCGTGGGTGCTGCAGTCGCCGGAGCTGATCAGGCTGAGCCCATCAGACCGCGTGGCCTGGGAGCGAGACCCGGTCCGACGGCTGGCTCGATTGCTCCCCGCGGTACGCTGGACCAGCCCGCGGGCGGTGGCCGCCGGGAATGACTGGTGGTGGGTCTACGACGGAACCCTGGTGGCGGAGGCCTTCCCCGCTTCAAGCCGCCTGACCTGGTTCGGGAGAAGTGTCGGCTACGCCCGCGCCAGCCTGATGGGGGTGGTCAGTCCCTCCGGCGCGACCGGCGTCTACCTGCGTTCCCAGTCTGATACCCTTGCGCTCGCGCTTCAGCGGATCTGGCCGGAGTTGATCCACCCAGCGTCCGAGAATCCGCTTCCCCCTGGCACGCTCGGCTATCCGGCGTCGGCCCTTCGTCTCCAGGCGACGCTCTGGGCCCGCGACACCGCCTATCGCCTGGGCCGAAACCCGACGGAGATCCGTCTGGCTCCTCTGGAATCCACCGCATCGTCGCTGGTCGGGATACCGATTGCGGTGATCGAGGACACCAGGACCAATCGAGTCCTCTCTGTCCTGGTGGGGCAGGAGACAGGAGGCCTGCTCCAACTGCACGTCTCCGCCAGTGACTCCAGCGGACTCGATGCGGCCGCCGTGCTCACCCGACGGTGGCTCCGGCTGCCCCTCGTTCTGGCGCTGCGGGATTCGGTCCGGGCCCTGGGCGACAGTCTCGACTCCGGACTGGTCCGCTTGGGGGTGGATGGCGCGACGCTGCTCGGCTACCAGCCCCTCTGGCGAATTGGGGCAGGAGGTCTGCGCTCCCTGTTCGCCGTCGGGATCGCCCAGGGCGGCCGGATCGGGGTGGGGCGGACCTACCAGGAGGCGGAGCAGCGGCTCACGGAAGGCACCGGGCCCACGATTCGTCCGGCCCCGGGTGAGTCGCCGGTGCTCTTCGAGGCGCGCCGGTATCTCCGGGAGGCCGATTCGGCCCTTCGGCGGGGCGATCTGACCACCTTCGGCCGGGCCTTCGCGGCGCTTCGCCGAATCCTCGAAGAGGGGTCCATTCCTCCCGACTCGCAACCCTAAGTGGAAGACTTGTGAGGAGTTAGCGTGAGGACTAGCTTTGGTGGCTGTCCGACGCACAAGGCGTCAGGGATACCGGATCCGGGAGAATGTCAGGGTGAACCTCCACGAATACCAGGCGCGTGAACTGCTCAGGGCCGCGGGCGTCGCGATGCCCGACGGCGACGTGGCCACGACCGCCGCTGAAGCCGAGGCGATCGCTCGGCGGGTGGGCGGGACCGTCGTCGTCAAGGCCCAGGTTCACTCCGGCGGGCGAGGCAAGGCGGGGGGCGTGAAGCTCGCCAAGACCCCGGCCGAAGCGGCCGCCCACGCGAGCCGGATTCTCGGCATGACGATCAAGGACCTCGTAGTCGCAAAGGTGCTGGTGGTCCCAGCCGTGGAGATCGCCACCGAGGCGTACGTCGGGTTGATTCTCGATCGCGAGAGCCAGCGGCCCGTCTTCATGGTCAGCCCGGCCGGTGGGATGGACATCGAGGAAGTCGCGTCCGCGACTCCGGAGCAGATCCATCGACTCGCGGTCGACCCGCGCTATGGGTTGCTGCCGCACCAGGCCCTGGGGCTCGCCTTCAAACTCTATGACGATTTCAAGCAGGTCCGGGCGGCGGCCCGGATGATGGAACAGCTGTATGGCGTCTTCATGGCCAACGGGGCGACGCTGGCGGAAATCAACCCGCTGGCCACCACCGTGGATGGGCAGGTCCTTGCCCTGGACGCCAAGATCTCGATCGATGACAATGAGCTCGACCGTCGCCCGGATCTGGCCGCCCTGAGGGACGAGTCCGCCGAGGCCCCCAGCGAGGTGGAGGCCCGGCGGGCGGGGCTCACCTTCATCAAGCTCGACGGCAATGTGGGATGTGTGGTCAACGGCGCCGGCCTGGCGATGGCCACCATGGATCTCGTCAAGTACTACGGGGGTGAGCCGGCCAACTTCCTCGACATCGGGGGCAGCAGCAACCCGGAAAAGGTGGTCACCGCGTTGCGGATCATCACCCAGGATCCCAACGTCAAGGCGATCCTGTTCAACATCTTCGGTGGCATCACCCGGACCGACGATGTGGCCAATGGTATCGTCGCGGCCCTGAAGGAGTTCGAAGTGGGCGTCCCGGTGGTGATCCGGTTGACGGGCACCAACGAGGTCGAAGCGCTCCGGATTCTGGAGGGTGTCGGGATGAGGGCGCTCAACGATATGGACGAGGCCGTCAAGCAGGTCGTGGCCCTGGCGCGGGAGGCGGCATGAGCATCTTCGTTCATGCCTCGACCCGACTGATGGTGCAGGGCATCACCGGGCGGGACGGGTCATTCCACACTCGTCAGATGATGGAGTACGGCACCCAGGTCGTGGCGGGGGTGACGCCGGGCAAGGGGGGGCAGACGTTCGAGGGCTCGGTGCCGGTGTTTCACACCGTCGCCCAGGCCGTGGAGGCCACCGCCGCCAACACCTCCGTGATCTACGTTCCTCCTGGATTGGCGGCCGGTGCCATCGCCGAGGCGGCCGATGCCGGTGTCGGGTTGGTGGTTTGCATCACCGAAGGTCTACCCACCGTCGACATGGTGCGGCTCATGCCCTACCTCCGGGAGAAGGGTGTCCGGCTGATCGGGCCGAACTGCCCGGGCCTGATTTCCCCGGGACAGGCGAAGGTCGGGATCATCCCCGGCCAGATCTGCGCCCCGGGTCGGGTTGGACTGGTGTCCCGGAGCGGCACCCTCACCTACGAGGTCGTGAACCATCTGACCCGGAGCGGGATCGGGCAGAGCACCTGCATCGGGATCGGTGGAGACCCCATCATCGGCACCAACTTCATTGATTGTCTGGCCGCCTTCGAGGCCGATGCCGACACCGACGCCATCGTGATGTTGGGGGAAATCGGGGGCACCGACGAGCAGCATGCGGCGGAGTACATTCGTGACCACGTGACCAAGCCGGTGATCGGCTTCATCGCCGGGCAGACAGCGCCCAAGGGACGCCGGATGGGGCACGCCGGCGCGATCATCTCCGGCTCGTCGGGCACCGCCGCGGAGAAGATGGCTGCCTTCCGTTCCAACGGGATCGCGGTCATGGAACGTCCCGTGGATGTGGTGGCGCTGGTTACCGAGCGCCTCGCCGCCCAGCGGTAAGGCTTCCTTTCACCCGAGAGCGACCCATGGCAGGCAGCTACACCCTCGGCATCGTCAAGCCGGACGCGGTTCAGAACGGACGGATGGGGCTGATCCTCGCGCACCTCGAGCAGGCCGGCTTTCGGGTCCGGGCGGCCCGGCTGGTCCACCTGTCCCGGACCGAGGCGGAAGTCTTCTATGCGGTCCACCGGGAGCGGCCGTTCTATCCGGAGTTGGTCAGCTTCATGACCAGCGGTCCCTGCCTCCCGATGGCGCTCGAGGGTCCGGATGCAGTGACCTCGTTTCGGGCGGCGATCGGCGCGACGGACCCGGCCGAGGCGGCTCCTGGGACCATCCGGAAGCTGTACGCCGAGTCCAAGGGGCGGAACGCGGTACACGGCTCGGACAGCGATGAAAACGCCGCTCGGGAAATCGGGTTCTTCTGGCCCGAATCGGAGCGGGCCCGGCTGGGATTCTGAGGCCGAGCGGGCTTGAACTAAGTAGTGCGCTGACATATACTTCAGGGTTATGCTCCGATTCGATGTTCGGGAGCTTCGGCAAGGATCACTGCCGGTCGAAGCCGTTATCCCGCATGATGATCCAGTGTTCCAGGGGTTGGAGCTCGGGCTCCAGGGGCCGGTCCTGGTCTCGGGAGAGTTGCAGGCGGCGGGCCGCGGATCCTACCAGTGGCGTGGAGAAATCAGCGGCGCGGTGCGGTTCCCATGCCGGCGGTGCCTGGTCGAGGTGGAAGAGGGGTTTGCGGCGGAAGTCCGGGCGATCTTCAGCGCGGACGAGGGGACCCAGGATGAAGCCGGGGTCTATCTCCTGCCCGAGCCGGTGACGGTGGTGGATCTGACGGCGGCCGTCAGGGACGAAGTGGGTCTGGCGGCTCCGACCTTTGTGCTGTGCCGGATGGACTGCGCTGGGCTGTGCCCGCGTTGTGGGAGTGATCTGAACGAGGGCCCCTGCCAGTGCGGGGACCCGGAACCACGTTGAGGATGACATGGCGGTACCGAAGCGAAGAACCTCAAAGTCCCGGAAGCGGCTGCGCCGTGGACACCACACCGCCAAGGGCATCCCGGCCCAGGCTTGCTCGCGGTGCGGATCGCCGAAGCTGCCCCACCGGGTCTGCAAGTCGTGCGGCTACTATGCCGGCAAGAAGCGTATCGAGGTCGAGGACGCCTGAAGGTGATCCGGATCGCGCTGGATGCGTTGGGGGGTGACCACGCTCCGAGCGTGGAAATCGAGGGTGCCCGACTGGCCCTGGCCGACCTTCCCCCGACCTTCGAAGTCCACCTGATCGGTCAGCCCGAGGTGATTGAGCGCGAACTGGCTCAACACCCCGGGATCGAGCGGTCCCGGATCGTGATCCACGAAGCCCCGGACGTCATTGGCATGGCTGAAAAGCCCCTCGAGGCCGTCCGGCGCAAGCCCAAGTCCTCCCTGATGGTTGGCATCGGGCTCCATGCCAAGGGCACGGTGGACGCCTTCATTTCGGCCGGAAACACCGGCGCCATTCTCGCCGCCTCCACCATCGTGCTCGGCCTCCATCCCGGGGTGCAGCGCGCCACTCTCGCCGCCCTCTTCCCAACCGCCAACGGGCCCATACTGGTGCTCGACGCAGGAGCCAATGTCGACTGCGTACCCAAGGAGCTTGTCGGGTTCGCCCGGCTGGGGTCGCTGTACATGGCGGATGTGATCGGCATCGACCGTCCCAGGGTCGGCCTGCTCAACATCGGGGAGGAGGACAAAAAGGGCGGGGTGGTCGTGCGGGAGGCCTATGAGCTGCTCAAGGCGACCGACAGCATCAATTTCATCGGCAATGTGGAAGGGCGGGATCTGCTGGCCGGGCACGCCAAGTTCGGGCACGTGGATGTGGCGGTCTGCGACGGCTTTGTCGGGAACATCCTGCTCAAGTTCTACGAATCGGTTGGGGCGTTGATGCACCGGCTGATGGAACGAGGAGACGGGTCGGCGCTCGAGCATCCCGAAGTCCGCCGGGCGTTCCATTTCCTGGATTACTCCCAGTACGGCGGTGGGCCTCTGTTGGGGGTCAAAGGCGTCACCATCATCTGCCACGGCACCTCGCCGGCCAATGCCATCAAACACGCCATCCGGGTGGCCGTCCACTCGGTTGAAGTGAACCTCGATCAGCATATCGGGGCGGAGTTTGCCTAGCACCATTCTGCTGTTCCCCGGCCAGGGGGCCCAGCGGGTCGGCATGGCGGCGGATCTCTCCACGGCTTTCCCGGTGGCTCGGGATACCTTGGCGGCGATCGATGAAGCCCTCGGGGTGCCGCTGTCACGGCTGATGGCGGAAGGGCCGGAGGACGAGCTTCAGATGACCCACAACGCCCAGCCCGCGATCCTGGCCCATTCAGCCGCCGTGCTGGCGGTCCTTGCGGGTCGGCTGGGATCGGTGGTGGCGGCCGTGGGCCACAGCCTGGGCGAGTACACCGGCTACCTTGCGGCAGGGGCTCTGACGGCCCCGGACGCCGCTCGCCTGGTCCGCCGCCGAGGGGAGTTGATGCGGGAGGCTGGTCTGGCCCGGCCCGGCGCCATGGCGGCGGTGCTGGGACTGGCGACTGCCGATGTGGAGGCCGCCTGCGCGGCGGCTTCGAACCCGGAGGACGGGGTGGTCGTCGCCGCCACCCAGAACGCCCCCGATCAGACCGTCATCTCCGGGGATCCCGCGGCGGTCGCCGCGGCGGGAGCCAGGTGCAAGGAGCGGGGGGCCAAGCGAGTGCTGCCTCTCAAGGTGAGCGGGGCCTTCCACTCGCCGCTGATGGCGCCGGCCGTGGCCGGACTCGCCCTGGCGCTCGCCGAAGCTCCATGGCGGACCCCCCGGTTCCCGGTGGTGGCCAATGCCAGTGCCACACCGGTGACCGACCCGGCCCAGGCCCGGCGGCTGCTGGCAGAACAGCTTACGGCGCCGGTCCGATGGGTCGAGTGCATCGAGGCCGCCGCGGCGCTCGACCCGGAAGCCCGGTTCATCGAACTGGGCCCTGGCGCGGTGCTGGCCGGTCTCCTCAAGCGGATCCGTCCGCAGGCCATCTGCAACTCGCTCGGGACCGTCAAGGATCTGGAGGCGTTTGCCGGATGAAATCCATCGATCTGAGCGGCCAGGTTGCGCTGGTGACCGGCAGCACCCGCGGCATCGGCCTCGCCATTGCGCGTGCCCTGCACGAGGCTGGGGCGGCGGTCGCGATCCACGGGCGGGACCAGGCGAGGGCTTCGGCAGTGGCCGCCGTGCTGGGAGACCGGACGGTCGGGGTCGCCGCCGATGTGGCGGACCCGGTGCAGGTGGGGGCGGCGATCGCAGCCGCCGAGACCGCCCTGGGGCCGATCGGCATTCTGGTCAACAATGCGGGCCTGACTCGCGACAACCTGTTGATCCGGCTGACCGATGAGGAGTGGGATACCGTGCTGGACGCCAACCTCAGGGGCGCGTTTCACACCATGCGGGCCTTGGCCAAGGGGATGATGAAGCGGCGGAGCGGCCGGATCATCAATGTCACCAGCATCGTCGGCCTGATTGGCAACAAGGGGCAGGCCAACTACGCCGCCAGCAAGGCCGGCCTGATCGGGCTGACGAAGGCCGTCGCCAAGGAGTACGCCAGCCGCAACGTGCTGGTCAATTGTGTTGCCCCCGGGTACATCGAGACCGACATGACGGCCTCCTTGCCACCGGAGGCCGGTGCCGCGTTATTAGGGGCTATTCCGCTGGGCCGGTTGGGTCAGGCGGAGGAGGTCGCGGGGGCCGTGTTGTTCCTGGCCTACGATCTGGCGCGCTACATCACCGGACAGGTCCTGGTTGTGGACGGCGGCATGGTCATGTGACCATCGCTTCGCCGCTATGTTTTCACTTTCCTTTGCAAGGATACCCCCATGAGTAATGTCGAGGATCGGGTCAAGGACATCATCGTCGAGGAGTTGGGCGTTGAGCGGGAGAAACTCACTCCCGGGGCCAGCTTCATGGAGGATCTCGGCGCCGACAGTCTGGATACCGTCGAACTGGTCATGGCGTTCGAGAAGGAGTTCGACATCGATATCCCCGATGAAGAGGCGGAGAAGCTCCGCACGGTGGGGGATGCGATGAGCTATCTGCACGAGAAAATCGGCTCCTGATGACCCGTGTGGTGGTGACCGGCCTGGGCATGGTGACCCCGGTCGGGCTGTCAACGGAGGAGACGTGGAACAACCTGCTGGACGGGGTTTCGGGCGCCGCACCGATCACCAAGTTCGATCCAAGCGCGTTGCGGGTCCGGTTCGCCTGCGAGGTCAAGGGCTTCGACGCACACCAGTATCTCGATCGGAAAGAGGTCAGGCGGTTTGACCTCTTTGCCCAGTTTGCCCTGGCGGCCGCGGCTCAGGCCATGGACCAGGCTGGCTTGGGAGGCGGGGTGCCCGACCCGGACAGGAGCGGCACCGTGATCGGGAGCGGGATCGGCGGGATGGCCACGTTCGAGGAGCAGTGCAAGCTCTACCTGGAACGCGGCCCGGACCGAGTGTCGCCGTTCTTCGTGCCGATGTTCATCCCCGACATTGCGGCGGGCCTCGTGTCCATGCGGTACGGGCTCAAGGGTCCCAACTTCGCCACCGTCTCGGCCTGTGCTTCCTCGGCGCACGCCATCGGGGGCTCGTTTGACATGATCCGCTCCGGGCGCGCCGACCTGATGGTGACCGGTGGGTCCGAAGCCGCCATCACCGGCCTGACGATCGCCGGATTCCAGAACATGAAGGCCCTGTCCACCCGGAACGATGCCCCGACCGAGGCCAGCCGGCCCTTTGACATGGACCGGGACGGTTTCGTGCTCGGAGACGGTGCCGGTATCGTCGTGCTCGAGAGTCTGAAGCATGCGGAGCGGCGGGGTGCCACGATTCTGGGTGAGATCATCGGCTACGGCCTCAGTGGGGATGCGCATCATATGACGCAGCCTGCCCCGGAGGGGGAGGGCGCCCAGCGCGCCATCCTCGCCTGCCTGAAGGATGGCGGAATCGCCCCTGAGGAGGTCGGCTACATCAATGCCCACGGCACCTCCACGGGGCAGGGCGACATCGCGGAGACCCAGGCGGTCAAGGCGGTGTTCGGCGGGCATGCCCGGAAACTGATCTTCAACTCTTCCAAGTCGATGACGGGGCATCTGCTCGGCGCGGCCGGAGCAGTGGAGTTCGGGGTTTCGATGCTCGTCGCGACCACCGGGCAGGTGCCGCCCACGATCAACCAGACCACCCCGGACCCGGATTGTGATCTCGATTCCGCCCCGAACCAACGGGTGACTCGGGATGTTCGGGTGGCCTTGTCGAACTCATTCGGGTTTGGCGGACACAATGTGACGTTAGCGGTGCGCGCCTTTGCGGGGTAACCCGGCAGGTTGGCTACTGCGGCATCTTCGGGCACGACCCTCTCCCCAGCCAGGCTCGAGAGGGCCTTCGTTCTTTTGGCCGTTCACGGTGGCCGAACTCGCCACAGAAGTCCGCCGAGTCCTGAACAGGCGCCAGGAGGGAAGCGGTTAGCGTCTGAGGAGCCGGCGGTGGCTCACGGCCCGGGGAGCAGGCTAGATTGTGGGACCCCCCACTCTTGACCAGGCTGTTGCCATGTTGCCGTCCAAGATGGAGTTCCGTGACCCGACCCTGCGCCCGATCGCCGACAAGGTGATGGCAGGGGAACGGCTGACCACGGACGATGGTATCGCCCTCTATCAGACCAGCGATTTGCTCGGGCTCGGGGGCCTGGCGGCGTACGCCAATGCTCGGACCAATGGCGACCGGGTCTTCTTTTCGGCCAACCAACATCTCAACCCCACCAATGTCTGCGTGCTGCGGAAGACCTGCGTCTTCTGCAGCTTTGCCCGTCTCCCGACGGAGGAGGGGCACTACACCCGGACCCTGGAGGAGGTCTACCACGAGGCGGCACAGGCCATCGGATCTCCCACGCGCGAGTTCCATATCGTGGGTGGGCTGCACCCCAAGCTCCGGCTGTCCTACTACACCGACATGATCCGGGGGCTTCGGGAGCGGCACCCCCATATCCAGGTCAAGGCACTGACCGCGGTGGAGATCGCCCACCTCGCCCGGATCGAAAGGACCACCATCCGCGAGGTGTTGCTGGCGCTCAAGCAGGCGGGGCTCTGCACCCTGCCGGGCGGGGGGGCAGAGGTGTTCAGCACTGCCGTACGAGCCACCATTGCCGAGCGAAAGCTGACCGGGGAGGAGTGGCTCCAGGTGCACCGGACCGCCCACGAGCTGGACATCCGGACCAACTGCACCTTGCTGTATGGGCATGTCGAAACGGCCGCCGATCGGGTCGCCCATCTGAGCGCACTCCGGGCGCTGCAGGATGATACCGGCGGTTTTCTGACCTACATCCCCTTGGCCTACCATCCCGATCACAACGAGCTGGGGGAGACCCTCGGCCGCGTCGGTTCCGCCACCACCGGCTATGAGGATCTCAAGAACATTGCCGTCGGCCGGCTCTTCCTCGACAACATCGATCATGTCAAGACCCACTGGCCCATGGTGACGCCGTTCATGTCCCAGGTCGCCCTCAACTTCGGCTGTGATGATGTCGAGGGGACGGTGGTGTATGAGCGGGTGTATCACGAGGCGGGCGCGACGACCGACATGCACATGCCGTACGGCGGGCTGGTGGATCTGATCCGTCGAGCCGGGAAGCGTCCGGTCGAGCGAGACAGCCTGTATCAACCGGTGCGCGATCAATTCGATGATCTTCCCGGGCCGGAGGCCGCCTTCGCGGCCGGGACCTCGGTGCCGGCCGGGCACGCGGCCTGACCCGTGCGCCTCGGCCGGATTCCCTGGATCAACTGCTACCCGATCTACGCCGGGCTGGACCGTGGCGTGGTGCCCTGTCCCGCCGACCTGGTGACCGGGACGGCGGCCGATCTGAACGATTTGCTCGCCGCCGGGGAGCTGGATGTCAGCGTGGTGTCGGCCGTCGAGTATGCCCGGAGCGCCGCGTCGTACCACCTGCTCCCGGATCTGGCCATCAGTTGCGACGGCCCCGTGCACAGCGTGCTGCTGCTCTCCAGTCGGCCGGTGGAGGAACTGGATGACGCGACGGTCCTCCTGACCTCGTCCTCCCGGACCTCCGTCCTGCTCTTGGAGTTGCTCTGCCGCCATCGGTGGCGGATCCGTCCCCGGCAGGCCACGGTGCGCGCCGAGCCCAGCGACCTGCCCGCGCTCGGTGGCTTTCCCCACGATGCCGTGTTGGTGATCGGGGATGCCGCCCTGCTGCTGGCGGGGGAGGATCGGTACCACCACGTTGTGGACCTGGGTGCCGCCTGGAAGGAATGGACTGGGCTGCCATTCGTGTTCGCGGTCTGGGCTGCCCGCCGAACGGCAGCTCCTACGGCGGTTCAGACGGTGCACCAGGCGCTGCTGGCCAGCCGGGCCTGGGGCCTGAGCCATCTCGAGGAACTGGCGGAGCTGGCGGCGGTCAACACCGGGATCGATCGCCGACGGTGCCGGGCCTATCTCGACGATCTCGACTACGCCCTGGGCTATCGGCATCTGGCGGGACTGACCGACTTCTTCCGCCGGCTGGCGCAGGACGGGCTGGTGCCTGATGGCTCGCTGTCGTTCATTACCGCTGCCTGACGGAGTCTCCGATGTCCCACGTTGACCGCTCGTCTGCGGAATTCCGGGAGTACCTCGATCTCTACCAGGGTGCTCCGCTGCTCGAGTTGGGCCAGTTGGCGGACGCCAGGCGCTGGGCCCAGCATCCCGATCCGGTGGTCACGTACATCGTCGACCGCAACATCAACTACACCAACGTCTGCGTCGCCGACTGCGGGTTCTGTGCGTTCTACCGGCGACCCAAAGATGCCGAGGGCTATGTCCTCAGTTTCGAGGCCATCGGGCAGAAGATCGACGAGTGCAAGGCGGTGGGTGGCGTTCAGATCCTGATCCAGGGAGGCCACAACCCCTACATCCCGTTCGAGTGGTACCTGGAACTGCTTCGCTACATCAAGACCAATCACCCGATCCACGTCCACGGATTCTCCCCCTCCGAAGTGGTGTTCTTCGCCGAGCGGTTCGGCCGGTCAGTGGCGGAGGTCATCCGGGAGCTGGGTGAGGCGGGGCTGGACAGCATTCCGGGTGGCGGTGGCGAAATCCTGGTAGATGCCGTCCGGACCCGGGTCTCGCGCCACAAGGCGATGACCGACCAGTGGCTCGGCGTCCAGGAGGAGGCGCACCGCCAGGGGATGCAGACCTCGGTGACCATGATGTACGGCCTGGGGGAATCCGACGCGGATCGGATCGAACACCTGTTCCGGGTCCGGGAAGTCCAGACCCGGACTGGCGGGTTCACCGCGTTCATCTGCTGGCCGCTGCAATCCGAGGGCACCCCCACGATGTCGCATATGCCCCGGCAGGATGCCGTGAGCTACCTCCGCACCCTCGCCATCGGACGGATCGTGCTGGACAACGTCCAAAACCATCAGTCATCCTGGGTGACAATGGGACACAAGATCGGTCAGGTAGCCCTCCGGTTCGGCGCCAACGACTACGGCAGCTTGATGATGGAGGAGAACGTCGTGTCGTCCGCCGGCACGACGTATCGCACGACCATCGATGAGATCGAGCGACTGATCCACGACGCGGGATTCGCACCGCGTCGGCGGCTCCAGAGCTTTCCGAGTTGCCGATGCCCTGCAGGCTGC
>ERZ1292633.3741-Hain-H41-02um-R1-3741-length-14571-cov-4_pt1 | contig 14571 bp, 18 predicted proteins | sample MGYA00564406_ERZ1292633 | MGnify/ENA primary metagenome ERZ1292633 (study PRJEB36523, sample SAMEA6512639) | groundwater metagenome | collected 2019-01-08 | study: AquaDiva: Metagenomics assemblies of 32 groundwater samples
AGTAATCACCTCTTGTGGGGTAGAAATATAACCTAATATATAAAACTTATCTTAGAAAAAATGTAATGATCTTCAATCTTGTAAGCTTTTATTATCGCAACTTTTGGATCAAAGATAGTTGTTGGAACATAAACATGATATCGATGATGCTTCATATAATCCTGTATTTTTTGCATACCAGTATCTTTTTCGATAGATCCGGGAACCTCTTTTGCTCTTCCTTCCAAAGTAGTTATCATCCTACACCTATTCTCGTATTTTTATAAAGCTTATGAGGTCAAACTATATAATTCCATATAGGCAATTCTTATAAAACAACATAACAAGATAAGATTATGGATCTTATTGAAGAATCTTTCCAGCGCTTATTCCCCGAGAAAGAATTCCCTTACCGTGCGGAGATGGAATATAATCGCAGATTAGCTGATTTTAATGCCAATATCCGCTTAGAGCCGCGAAGAATCAAAGTAAATCTTAACTTGCAATGGAAAGACATCGATCCGGAAATAAAGATTGGCCTTATACAGCATCTTTTGCTGCGGATTTTTAAAAAAAGGGCGCATACTTCTAACATCGAATTATATAACAACTTCATCAAAAACATCCCCCTCTTAACTCCAAAAACTAAATCCGACCCCTTGTTAGAAACCTCCTTCGGTCGGGTGAATGGCCTATTCTTATCTGATTCGGTAGAAAAAACAAATTTAACCTGGGGCACTGATTCATTTCGCAAATTGGCCAGCTATAATTTCCATACGGATACTATTGCTGTATCTACTATTTTTGCGGATGCCCGGCCGGAAATTCTGGATTATCTGATGTACCATGAAATGCTGCATAAGCATCATAAGTTCAAACACCACGAAGGCAGAAGTTCCTTTCATACCAGCGCTTTCAGGGAAGACGAACAACGATATCCAAATCAGAACTTGATTGAGAAAGAAATTGAAACAATTATCAGAAGAAAAAAATACGGTGGAAGAAGGAAATCAAGTTTCTGGGAAATGTTCAAATAAGCTCGGAAGTGAGTTTGGCCCAGCGATACATTTAAAAATAACCCCTAATTTTTTAAGGGCATGGATGAAAAAAAATCAGTCAGCGTGGGCAGCCTCAAAAAAGGCGATACCATCATCATTGATGACGCCCCCTGTAAAATTACTGATACTGCAACTTCACGCCCCGGTAAGCATGGGCACGCTAAAGTTAATCTTACTGCGGTAGGCATTCTGGACGGGAAGAAACGCCAGATGGTCCTGCCGGGGCATGACCGGGTAGAAGCGCCCATCATCGAAAAGAAATCAGCGCAGATCCTCTCTGTTTCCGGGAATAACGCCAGCGTCATGGACATGGAAACATACGAGACTTTCGATATGGAAATTCCGGAAGAATTAAAAGGGGAAGTCAAGGAAGGGAAAGAAGTCTTATATTGGACTATCATGGGCGCAAAAGTGATGAAACAGGTCAAAACAAGTTAAATAAGTGATAAACTATGGCAAATAAATTTGAAGAAGCATTGGCAAGAATTATTAAGAACGTATTTGTATGTAAAGTCTGCAAGGCCAAGATCAGGGCTCCGAGCTTGAAAGTAAGCCAGGGAAAAGTCCGGTGCAGAAGCTGTATGTCCATGAAATTGAGACCGAAAAGGAAGAAGTAGACTTCATTTGTTTTAGCTCATCCTATTTATTCTATTTAATATTTTAATAATATATTTACATTAATTATACATTAATCATACCGGAAAAAGAAGCGAACCTTAAAACCCAAACATATAAAAAGCCGATTGTTCTTTCCTGATCATCATGGTAGATGCGCTTGCTTTGGTGCTGAAGTACAAATTTATCCTTCTGTTTTACCTGTTGGTAGTATTATTCATTGCTTTCAAATGGAAAAAAATTGAACGGCAGGCGAAAATAATCTTTCTCTACCGCACAAAATTGGGCTTAAAATTGATGGATTATGCAGCCCAGAAATTTCGCGAGTGGATCATCTTATTTGGTTATGTCGGCATGGGTACCGGTTTCGTGGGGTTAGTGCTGATATCTTACATACTCATCAATAACCTAATTTCTCTCTTTACTCAACCCGACGCCGTTTCCGGCGTCTCGCTGGTTCTTCCAGGCATCCATGTCCCCGGATTGGGCGTATTGCCGTTCTGGTATTGGATCATCGCCATCTTTGGCATCGCCGTAGTGCATGAATTTTCACACGGTATTGTGGCCAGAGCGCATAAAATTGAAGTTAAAAATACCGGCTTGGTCTTTCTGGGGCCGGTCTTGGGAGCTTTTGTCGAACCGGATGAAAAAAAATTGCGCAGTGAAAAAGACATAGTCCAATACTCCGTGCTGGCTGCCGGATCGTTCTCTAATATTGTGTTGGCCATCGTCGCAGTGGTCCTGCTGAATCTTGCTTTTATGCCTTTACAGCAGAATATGGTCGAACCGACCGGATTTACATTCGCCCAATATACTTATGAAAACGCGCCCATCGCCCTGGCAGGGATAGTTCCCGGCACGGTCATCACCGGGATCAACGGTCAAAAAGTCACTGATTTCCAGCAATTCAGTGATGAGCTTGCTTACCACCGTTCCGGAGAACAGATAACGGTGTCTGCCGAAGACAAAGAATATAAGATCACTTTGGCAGAAAATCCCGACAATCCAAAAAAAGCATTGCTGGGCATCCAGAACATCAACAACGAATTTAAGCCGAAAGAAAAATATCGGCAGGGTTTCTGGAAGGCAGCCTATTCGGTATTGACGTGGGTTACCGGATTTTTACGCTGGCTGTTCTTATTGAGCTTAGGCATCGGATTGTTTAATCTATTGCCGCTCCCCATCGTCGATGGCGGAAGGATGGCGCAGGTATTCCTGCATAAGCTTAAAGGCGCAGAGAAAGGAGAGCGGGTTTACCGCAAGGTAAGTCTGTTCTTCCTGCTGATATTGCTCTTGAACCTGTTCTATCCGATGCTGAGCAAATTGCTGTAGGATTACTGCCGGATTATTCTTCACCATCAATAATTTAATATAATTCGCCAAAATTATCTGGTCATGGATTACGACCAATTTAAGATCAAAGAGTACGACCACTGGGATTTGTTCTTACATATTAATCAATTTCCTTACCTTGGAAGATGCTACGCCTGGGCAAGACGGGAAGATGCCGATAAAATAACCGATATTCATTACGGGGAATTGATAGAATTATTTGGGAAGATCGTTCCGGCCTGGGATCAGGTGGTGCATCGATTATTTCAGCATGATCGGCCTAATGTAGCGATTCTTGGAAATGAAGCGCCGCATCTGCATGCTCATCTGGTTCCCCGCTACAATACGCCGCGTGAATTTTACGGCCTTACTTTTACGGATCCTAATCCGGCCGGTAATTATGCACCCTACCCTAAGCAGAAGATTGAATTAGAGATTTTATTGAAGATCAGGGATGCCATCCGGGAAAAATTATAATTCGCTTACTGTGGGAGCGGAAGGTATTTTTTGATCAAACGCAAATCTCAAAAAGATAACTCACAAAGCAGGTTCTTAAAAGTAGAAAAAAATAAAAAGTAAAGAAATTCCTAAAAACGGAATTTCTAACTCCCCTGGTGTCTTCGTTGCAAGCAACCTGGTATCAGACCCCCACGGGAATTAAATGCAGGCTAACTCAAAATTTAATCCTATATTGTCGCCAGAATAACTTTTGTGAACGTTAAGTAAAGTTATCTTGGATTTATCCGGCAGCACCACTGACTCGCCTTCTTTCAGGGCGAACTGGCCTACCGTTTTTCCATTGGCCTTAACTTCAAAACTGCCTAAGTTTTCCCAAGAGGGATCAGAACCGCCGTAAGTTGCACCGATGGTATAAACATTTTTGCAGGCTCCGGAAAGTTCAAAACGTACTCCGCTGCTTAAAGAGGATTCGTGGAATAATTTTATGCCATCAAAAATAATTTTTGATTCGCCATAATTCAGGCTAAAACTTAATCCATCGACCGAGTATTTACCCTGATCTTTAACTTTTACGGCATCGATCTCATAGGTTTTGGTGCCGAATCGAACCGCCTCGCCGGTTATACTTTGGCCTTCAATTATAAATGTAGAAACCACTACTAAACCGATTATAACCACCATCATGATCAAAGAATCTCTTTCCATTATCGATTCACCTCGAATATTTATTTTAAAAGTTGAAGGAGTATTTAATACCACGTTACTTCTTGATAGTAAAGAAGGTGAAAAATAGGCTATTCACTCCCGTTCCGCCAAATACTTCTCTGCTTCCATCGCCGCCTGGCAGCCTGATCCGGCAGCGGTGATCGCCTGCCGATACCGGACATCCTGCACGTCTCCGGCAGCAAACACTCCCGCAACATTGGTTCTCATAAATCGGTCGGTCTTGATATACCCTTTTTCATCTAGATCCAGCTTTCCTTGGAAGATGGCGGTGTTGGGAACATGCCCGATCGCTAAAAAAACTCCGTCAGCCTTAAATTCAGAAATCTTTCCAGACTTTACGTCCTTTAATTTCATGCCGGTAACTTTCTTGCCGTCGCCCAGTATTTCAGCAACCTCGCGGTTCCAGATAACTTTGCATTTAGCATTTTTGAAAAATCTATTCTGCATGATTTTGGACGCTTTGAATGAATCTCGGCGGTGTATAACCGTAACTTTGGTTGCAAATTTAGTCAAAAATTGTGACTCTTCCATGGCTGAATCCCCGCCGCCGATTACCACTACTTCTTTCCCTTTGTAAAATGCGCCGTCGCAAGTGGCGCAGGTAGTGACACCCCGGCCTTTATATTTCTCTTCAGATGGAATTCCCAACCATCGGGCGGAAGCGCCGGTAGAAACTATCACCGTTTCAGCTTGTACTTTTTCACCGCTCATCAGGCTCAGCTCGAATCCGTTCTTCACTTTCTTGAATTCAGAAGCGATATCCACTTTAAATCTGGCGCCAAAACGTTCCGCCTGCTTCTTGCATCTCTCTACCAGAGCCGGACCTTTCACCCCTTCCGGAAATCCGGGAAAATTCTCTACCTCCGTAGTCAGGGTCAATTGCCCGCCATCTTCCGGGCCGGAGATTACCAAAGGATTTAAGTCCGCGCGGGCTGTGTAAACCGCGGCAGTGCAGCCGGCAACCCCCGTCCCTAAGATAACAACCTTTTCCATGGTAAATCAAGAAAAGAGGTTTTATTTAAAAGTTTGTAGTTTGAAGAAGAGTCAAGTATAAAAAAATTAGGTAAGTTCCATAAATAAGGCTCCTAATGTTAAAAAAAATTAGACTAACTGATTGATCCCAGCAGGTTTAATCCTTCTCCTGATTATCCAGCAGGTAATAAGCCAGCAACCGCACTCCCGAACCGGTAGCTCCTTTCGTAAGGTAAGCGCCGTCGACCATCCAGTAGGCGGAACCGGCGATGTCGATGTGCGCCCATTTGGCTTTTTCCACAAACTTGCTCAGGAATACTGCTGCGGTTATGGATCCTGCTTCGTATCCTTTCCCTTTCTGCGAATTATTATTTAAATCAGTGATAGTGCCGTCCATCCAATCTTGATACTCATCATAAAATGGCAAAGGCCATACTTTATCACCGGAAGACACTCCTGCTATCTTCAATTTTTGCAGTAACTCTTCATCTTTGCTTACCGCTCCGGCAGCATAATAGCCCAAAGCTACCACGCAAGCTCCGGTTAAAGTAGCTAAATCAATCATCACTTCCGGCGCATAATTTTTCTCAGTATAAGCCAGCGCATCACACAAGATTAATCTTCCTTCCGCATCAGTATTCCCAATCTCGATAGTCTTGCCATTATAAGCTTTGACTATATCTCCGGGACGCTGCGCAGTCGCATCGACCATGTTTTCGCATAAAGGCATCACTGCAACCAGATTCTTTTTCAGCTTCAGTTCGGCAGCTATTTTTATAGTTCCCATCACCGCTGCCGCCCCGGCCATATCTGTTTTCATGTCTTCAATGTATCTGGTCGGCTTTAAGTTGTAACCGCCGCTGTCGAAAGTTATCCCTTTCCCTACCAAGGCGGTATATTTGCCGTTTTTAGAACCGCGGTATTCCAGCAGCAGCAGTTTCGGCGGATTCTTGCTGCCTGCGTTCACTCCCAGCAGCGCGCCCATCCCTTCCTTCTGCAGCTCCGCTTTATCTAAGACTTTCAGCTTTACGTTGTGGTGTTCTCCCGCTATTTGCTTGGCGATTTTCTCTAAGTATTCAGAATTGACCACGTTAGCCGGTTCGTTGACTAAGTCACGGATAAAATTAGTCGTTTCTGCGATGATCTTGCCGCTGTTTAGCCCGGTCGTGAAGGAAGCTGAAGAATCAGCCCACTGCACGGAAACGGACTCCAGGGGTTTGCTTTTTTCCCGCCTGTCTTTAGCTAAATATTTGATGAAATCATAATTTGCCAGCAGCAGACCTTCGGCTGCGGCTCTTCCCAGAAGTTCCGGGTTAAAATGTCCCAGGACGCGTACTTTTTCCGCCACGTTGGTCGATAGTGAAGTGTATGATGTGCATTTGGCGGCCATGGTTATTTTTCCCAGCGCCTGCCTTAATTTTTCCACGTTCATATCTTTTTTCGTGCCTAAGCCCAGCAGCACGACTTTCTTGTAAGGCCATCCATCTACTTTCGTCGAATAAGTCTCGCCGAATTTCCTGGAAAACACTTTCCGGTCCTGCGCTTCGGAAAGTTCTTTGGCCAGCTCTTCGCTCAATGACTTATAATTGTCCTTGTCTTCTTCAAACAGGCCGAGAAATAACAATTCCTGTTTTTTATCCAAATTTGCTGCGGTGGTTATCTTCATTTTGTTCCCCTTTTTTTATTTTTTATTTTTTAAATTTTGCCGTACTCAACCTATTTTTATTTAAGAATACCTTTCATATTTAATATGTTCCGTTTTGACACCTTTTTTACTTAAAAACTCTTTGACTTCTAATACAAATTCTTTAACCCCGCAGATATAAAACGTTTTGTTTTCTATATTCTCCGGCAGATGATTATATACTCTTCCTACTGCACCTTCCCATTTCTCTCTGGTCAAGGTAGGCATATAGGTAAAATTAGGGAATTTTTTCGCTAATGACTGGAATTCCTCATGCAAAAAAAGATCCTTTCTGGATCTTACGCTGAATAGAAGAGTATATTTTTGGCCGCTATTTTTGTTCAGATATTCTTTGATCATGCTATGAAACGGCGCAACCCCGGTTCCGGTCCCTAAAAACCATAATTCTTTATTTTTATCTGAGCCGTCAAATACAAAATGCCCTAAGGGGCCTTTGACCTCAAATTGATCGCCGGTTTTGGTTTCCCGGAACACTTCTGATGCAAAACCGCCGTCTATTATCTTGATGCAGAAATCAATTTTTCCTTTTTGCGAAGGCGGGCTGAGGATAGAATAAGATTTGAATTTATATTCCGCCCCCTTTTCTACCCGCAGGGTAACAAACTGTCCGGCCTGGAAAGCAAACTCTTCCGGCGCGCTTAAAGAGAGCAGGATAACATCATCAGTAAGCTTTCTCTTTTCCAACACCTTCCATTTGAATGTAAACATGGACATTATTAAGAGCCGGATTTATCCCTTTAAAAAAGTTCTGGAATTTTAGAAAGAAAGTACTAACTAAAAATAAAGCTCCGACTTGCTCAAAATTACCAGAAACAATGCAGATAACACGGCGGTGCCTTAGTTTAACAAGATATATAAATGATCCGGAAGGAACTTTTTAGACGATAATATAACAAAGCTAAGTTTGGAGGAAATTATATGGGAAATAATAGATTGATGGATCAATATCTGATTTTTGCAGAGCAATCTAAGTATGAAGCAATAATACATGAAAAAGCATATGAATTTGATATTAAACATGAAGGAAGAGACCACCCCAAAGGTAGTAGATTGAAGCCTTCATCAGAATTATATCTTGCTGCTGTTGCTTATGGAAGTCAGTTACACTATTTAAACTTAGTATTAGAGTATATTAAGGAAGGAGAAAAAAGTGCTGATCTTCCCGAAATCCAATCAGAAATTGAAACGTGTAGAAGACAGATTAGTCGCCTTGAAGAGAAGATTAAGGATAGCCGGTAAAAGTTAAACAAACACACGTTCTGGCTATAGACAATTCTAACGAAACTTACCGTTTCCACCGCGAAAGAAACTCTTTTACCCTTTTCTCGCCCTTCGGCTCGGCATTCCTGCCCAAGACGTAATATTTCTTTTCCACTATGTTTCCCCAGGAGAATTCACCCTTCTCCTGCTCAACCTTCTGCATCTCGATCTCTTTGGTCGATATTCCCTTGCGCAGGTGGTAATAGACGCTTCTCTGGGTCACGGTCGGGAAAATTTCATTATACATCTTCGCGATCTGGTACCCGTAGCCTTCTCCTAAGTAGTAAAGTATTTCCACCACATTCTGCCGGATCCGGCTTCTGACGGGCCTGCCTTTGACCATAATCTAGAAATACTTTTTAAAGTTTAAAATAATTTCCCTAATCTGATGTCTAAACCGCAGATCCCTAAAAGCAGGCAAAAGGAAATCGCTTTGGAAAGAATAAGGATATTATTCCGAGAAGCAGAAGAAGTTTTCCCTAAAAGCAGATCGCTGGCCAGCCGTTACGTCGCTTTGGCCAAGAAAATTGCCATGAAGGTGCGTTTGCGTTTTCCGCCGGAATTGAAACGCCGTTACTGCAAGCATTGCCACAGCCTGCTTAAGCCAGGAATCAATGCCCGGATCAGGGTAAGGGACGGAAAAGTCATCATTTCCTGCTTGGAATGCCGGAAAATTTCCCGGATACCGGTGCGATGAGATCTAAAGCTGTTTTTTTAGGACTGTTATTGTACGTTTCCAGTCTGGATGGAGCTGTTGTAGATGAACCGCCGAGGGCCAGGAAAGAGCTGTCTTCTTTGAAAAAATATTCGGTCACAATCTCTGGGGAGGAAAAGACACCAAAAAATCCCGGCCGCTGTCCAGAAGGCATGGCCAACATCGAAAATCTGTTCTGCATCGACAGATATGAAGCCTCCATCGTAGATAAAAACACCGGTGAAGAAGCTTCTCCCCATTACCTCCCTTCCCAGAAAGGAGCGCGGAACGCGGACTGGCAGCATGATTTTTTCCATAAAATAGAGATGCTGCCGATGAAAGTCCGGCAGTTGGTGAAAGACGGCCAGCCGGTTTCCCTGCCGGCGCGCGGTGCAGAGCAATTTGTATATTTTGAACCGGTCGCGGTTTCTTCTCCGGGTAAAATCCCCGCCAGTTACCTCACTAAAAATATCGCTGCGCGGGCCTGCAAAAATGCGGAAAAAAGATTGTGCGCCAGAAAAGAATGGTATAAAGCCTGCGTCGGCCCGCAAGGCCCCGCGCCTTACTTTAATCCATATGGCGAAGAAGTTTTTCCGGAAGCATATCCTTACGGCCTTAGTTACGAAAAAGGGAAATGCAATATGGGTTTTCAAGCCGGGATCTGGCCTCCGCATCTCTTAGGCAGAAAAAACAATCTGGAGATGCTTGATCCGCGTATCGGCATACTGCTGGGAAAAGACGGGCGCCCCATGAAACGGGAAACCGGCGCCTTTCCCGGATGCGCTAACAGTTACGGCGTATATGACTTGGTCGGCAACGTGCATGAGATCGTGGCTGATGCGCATATCACTAAAAAATTTCCGGAAGAACGGGTTGTTCTGGTGGGTTCGCATTACGTCCGCGCCGCCATGCAGAGCTGCGCAGAAGCGACCAAAGACCACTGGCCGCCGTATACTGATTACAGCATAGGATTCCGGTGCTGCAAGGATGTGGAATGATTGGCGTGTTCTGGTTACTCAGCTTAGTTATGGCAGGATACTATCTGCTCAAATTAATTTATCGATTATTTACCTCTTCCCATTCAACACGTAATAAGCCCCCCTATATTCCCCGACTTTCTTAATGTATTTGAATTTGAGCATCTCCGCAATATCTTTATTTGCTGTTCCATAAGAGGCTTTATTTATTTCCATGTATGTTTTTGTCTTAAGCGACTTATTCTTTCTCAAAAACTCAACGGCTTTTCGCTGGCGTTCATTTAAGTTTTCTAAACCATCAACAGGCTTAAGCTCACTTTTTTCATTATACAGAATTACTCTAAAAAAGTGTTCATATATCCCAAATACTGGATCTTGAAGACTTTGCTCTCTCATTCCATTAATCATACGGGGAACTCCTGAACCAAGACCCTCCACATAACCATAATCACGTAAGATACGATAAACAATTGGGTTTCTTCTTACTGAAAGCGCCCCAAATAATTCTTTAGTTAAACCTACTGGTAAAGAACCGGGACTGGTAATCTCAATTCTATTGCTAAACAGATAAATTTGAATGGAATCTTTACTAAAATAATCGCGGTGTGCTACGGCATTAACGATTGCTTCACGAACAACTTCCAGCGGATATTCATATACTTCTTTTCTACGTGGTTTATCTGTTATTTCGATACTTTTAGAAAGATTATTTTTTAGGAAAGCTAAAGATTTTTCGATAGAGTCAATAATGTTACTTTGGATTAACTGATGAGCAACTATTTTTACCGGCTCAATTCCTTCAAAGCGCACTAACTTTATTTCAATTTGTGGATGAAAATGTGCTGGCTCTTTAGTAAAAAATAAGAGAGTAGCGTTTTTTATCTTTAACTCACCGTTCTTTGTGGCTAATTTTGAGCTTATTAAAAAATCTTCCACATAATGTGAGCTTAAGAAATCTTCTTGTTTACGCATTTGTAAATAATCTTTAATAAGAGCTATGTCCAAATCGGCTATTTTAGCATCACTATTAGTTTCATCAAAACATAAAATCTGCTTGTTTCTCAAGAAGTCTAACATTTGACTTCCCTCAATTTTTCTTAATGTACTTCCTGACTTAACATAAATCACACCCTGAAAAGTATGAAATATATTATCAATGGCTTTTTGAATGGTTATGATTATTATTTTTTTACGTCCTAACTTATTTACTTCAATTAATGGAATAACTGCCGAAGAAACAGCTTGAGCGGAAGCCGATATCTTTTGTTGAATTTCGTCTAAATCTTCATCTATCCCCGTTACTTTCTTATTTGGGGCTACGCCCACAATAATCATCCCACCAAAAGTATTCGCTAACCCACACATAAGTTTAGAGAAATCTTGAGAACTATGAAACGATTGTTTTAACTCTACTTCTTGCGTTTCTCCTATGTTAATTATTTCAAGTAATTTTGTTTCTTCCATTATTAGTATCAACCCCTGATAGTTATCTGATAGTAAAATGATAGTAATATATAAAGCTTTGGCTTCCCCCTCGAAAACAGCAGGATATGAGAGAATATAGTAAATTGATAGTAATTACATCTTTACTATAACCATTTTAAGTAAGTTTAAGTAACTTAAAGTAAAGTTATAGTAACCTCTTGAAGAACGGAACTCTCCACAACCAACTAACGAAACGACGAAATGCCCCCCTGACGACTGTTCTGTATTGCTAACTTTGTTCGCCGGATTGAACACGACTGCCACTAAAAATTACTCTTCGTCGCTATGCTCCTCGTCTGGGCACGCTCGCCAGTTATCTGATAAATTAATTTTAGTCTGGCTCGCTTGAAGCCCGAAGCATAACCTTGTTATACTCAATCTCCCAACTGAAACTCTTTCACTACTTTGTGCACCTGCCCTTCGGGCAGCAGTTCACTTTCGTATAAGATCATCCGGTCTGCTTCCATCTCGCCGAATTCTTTGTCCTTGATGCTCTTAAGAAATTCCAGCAGATTCCCTTTATTCTTTCCCGTCTTGATTCTGGCAATGGTCAAATGGGCAACCTCTTCCTTATGGTCCTGCGGTTTGATGTAATTTAACTCTTGATTTATCTTTTTCATCAGCGACACTAAAGAATCATCTTCCACCCCCAGCCAGACCACGTTTATTTTCTCCAGCGAAGGGAAAACCCCTACGTTTTTCACCTTGATCATGAACCTCTTGGTGTTTCCAGCTATGTCCTGCAGCTTATCCTCGATCTCCGGTATCCTGCTTTCATCCACGTCGCCTAAAAATTTCAGGGTGAAGTGGAGGTTCTCCAAGGATACCAGCCTCAAGGCCACACCAGTATTCACGATGCTTTCAGCTACCGGTCCAATCGCCTGCCGGATCTCATCAGAAACTGGAATTGCTACAAACAGCCGTTTCATGTTGGTATTCAGCTATTTCTCTTCGCCGAAATCTTCGGTCTCTTCATATTTATGCTCCGGCTCTTCTTCAGCCTCTTCCAGCTCCCGCGCAGAAACAGTAGCATACTTTTGGTTTGCCGGCCGTTCCAATTTCTTGACCGATTCCGCAAACCCTACGTTGGCCAGAACTTTGGTAATCCGCACTTTTAGAAAATCCCCTTTCTTTGCTCCGGAAACAAACAACACAAATCCTTTCACTTTGGCGATGCCGTCGCCCTTTCCGCCCACTGCGGTGATATTGACTTCGTATTCTTCCCCCACTTTGACAGGAGCCTCATTTTCATTCATGTATATATACCTCCGTTGATTTTATAGGGAGATCCGGATGATTTTCCTAAACCCCCCACTGAAAGCTAAAAAAAGCGCGGTTACTATAAAAAGCTAATGCAGGAAATGGCCGCGTGAAAAATTTGCCGTAACTGTCAGCCAGCTGCAGGGCTGATTTTCATAATGAATCCGCCAGCAAAGTGATGAGAGGTCCTTTCTGGTTTAATACCTTAAGAGCAAGGTTCTTAAGCACGGCTTTAGAAACGGAAATCGTTTCATAGTTAAGAAAAGATAAAAAAGATTCCCCCAGATAATATTTTGCCCTTTCCAGATCCTGTTCCGGAAAATTATCCAAGAACGCCTCAGCGATGTCTAACGAATGTTTTTTATCGTTGCCGAAGCGGTCATAATTATTAAAAAAAGTTGAGGCGCAATATCTTCCGATGTCCCTGGCGATGTCGTTGAATCCCAATTCCTGGGGATCGATCATCCTTATGCCGGCAGCAGCCCCGGAAACATAAAATAAGTTCGCCGCATTCAGGTCATTATGGCTCTGCCTTTCCGGGACAGAAGCAAAGGGGCTAAAATCATAGTCGGCTAATTCATCCTGAGAAAAAAATCTTGCCGCCTTTTTCCGGCGCTGACCGAATGAATCCCTGATTATGCCCCGAAGGTCTTTCCTTTCCGGCTCCTTTCTTTCTAAGCCTTTTATTCCGTTTATATCGCCAGACCAGGTTTCCTGCAAGATCTTACCGCATTGGCTGGAAAAGGGAACCATTTCCTCCCGGGCAAGCGTAAAGAAAGTCCGGCCTTCGATAAATTCCATGAGGTAGGCGTTCCTGTCAACAATAAAAATCTGAGGAAATAAAACCGGATATTCCTGGGCAAGCTTCGCGGCCTTGGCTATTTCACTTATTTCTGAATCTTCGCTGATCCGTTTAAATAGATACAATCGGCCATCATCACAATCCAGCTTTAAGATAGTATTTTTACTTTTCCAGATGGAATCGATCGGATTTATCCGGAGGATATTTTTATCCTGAAAAAAAGAAGCTACCTGCCGGTAATTCTGTATCATCTTCTGATAACCGGACTCATCCATGATAGATATGGAATGATTTTGAAGCTTAATTAAGCATTGTTATCTTCTAAAAATAGTATCGGAATATATACGTGCGCTATTTGAGATTATCTAAAACCGCTTTATCCGGCTGTGATCTTGATAGATTAAGATTATATATTAGAACATTATTTTTAAGTAGGGATAAGATTATATACACTATAGGAGATTGAAATGGCGATGATCTTAGGAATAACCGGGACTATCAGGAGCGGCAAGGATACTGCTGCAAATTATCTGGTTTCCAAAGATTTCACCCATTATTCTCTTTCTGACTACATACGGAAAGTGGTAAGAGAACAGGGATTGGATCAGACTGACCGGAAGGTGTTGCAAACCGCAGCCAATAACTTGCGGACGGTCAACGGTCCCGGATACTTGGCTGAAAAGGCATTAGAGAGTTTTTTGCCGGAAATGGACTATGTGGTCAGCTCCATCCGCAATCCTTCTGAAATCCAGGTGCTGAAAAGAGACCGTGGATTTGCCCTGATCTCCATCGACGCGCCCTTAGAAGATAGATATAAACGAGCATTATTGGTCGGGGATAAAAAATTCCAGACTTTTGAGGAATTTGTGGAATCCGAACAGCGGGAAAAAAGCGACAATCCTAACGGCCAGCAGCTGCATACCTGCATGGATATGGCCGATTATTACATTTTCAATCCGGGAACCGGAACAGAGAGCTTACGGCGGTTAGAACAAAAAATAGACGAGCTGCTCGTCAAGCTGGGAAAATAAAAATGGCCAAAAGAAACGATTTTATCAGTAAAGAAGACTGGTACATGGCTACCGCCATGTTAGCTGCGCAGAGAAGCAAAGATCCCAACACGCAGGTAGGAGCCTGTATCGTAAATTCTTCAGGCATCATTATCGCAACTGGGTATAACGGCCTCCCGAGAGGGTGTAGTGACGATGACTTTCCCTGGTCCAGGGAAGCAGAAAACCCCTTAGACA
>ERZ1292633.3743-Hain-H41-02um-R1-3743-length-14568-cov-48_pt1 | contig 14568 bp, 1 predicted proteins | sample MGYA00564406_ERZ1292633 | MGnify/ENA primary metagenome ERZ1292633 (study PRJEB36523, sample SAMEA6512639) | groundwater metagenome | collected 2019-01-08 | study: AquaDiva: Metagenomics assemblies of 32 groundwater samples
ATCTGTGTGTATCTGTGGTTTCTGACCGGTGTTTTATTACTACCAACTTAGTTGGTAATTTGCGGAATCTTGTTACCAAAAGGTAACAGAAATGTTACCTTTTCGTAACGCTGTTACCAAAAGGTAACACGGTTTTTGGGGGAAAATGAAGAAATCCGTAATAAAATGAGCCGCAGATGCACGCAGATAAACACGGATAATTCAGGTAATTTGTTATTATATAATGACTTATGTTAAATCTGCGTCTATCTGCGTTTATCTGTGGTTGCAGTTTTTGGGCTAAAGTGGCACAATATTTGCATATAATAAGATATTCCCGACAAAAACTGTCGGGATCTAACTCGCTGTCCCTAACGGGACTCCTGCGGTCGTAACGCCCATACGGACTAACAGCGAGTAAGAGGCACAGGAATTGCTATACTATATGATAGTCCCCCTTGTTAAAGGGGGATAAAGGGGGTTGTCCCATACGGGACTTCCTGTGGTCGTAATCCCTTACGGGATACTATTAAATATAATACCGTCAGGTATAACCCCCCGGCCCCCTTTACTGGCGCCTTTGTCGCTCCCGCCATTCGGCGGGACAGGCATGGCGCGGAGTTTATCCCGCTTCGGCGGGGGCGCCATAAGGGGGAGTCAACGAAAGGATAGATTATGACTGCCAAATTCAGACCTCTGCATGTGCTTTTACTTTTTGCCATATTGGCCGGGTTCACCTCTATGCTCTACGCTGTAAGCGCCGCGACCTGGACCCGGAGCGTATCCAAAATCAAGGAAAGTTGTAACCACAGATTAACACAGATAAACACGGATTATTATCTGTGTCTATCTAACAGGATATAAAATGGAAGAAAAGATATTCAAACATAAGGAAATTACCGGACAAATACTTAATGCGTCTTTTGAAGTTCATAATATTCTGGGTTGCGGTTTTTTAGAGAAGGTCTATGAAAATGCCCTCGTATATGAGATGAAACAACAAAGGTTGAAAGTGGACGTCCAAAAGGAGATAAAGGTTTTCTATAAGGGTGCAGAAGTCGGGCTATATGTTTCCGATTTAATCGTAGAAGATAAAGTAATTGTAGAATTAAAGGCGGTGGATGAGATTAGCAAAATACATCAGGCGCAGTTATTAAATTACTTAAAAGCATCCGGTTATGAAGTTGGTCTTATCTTGAATTTTGCTAAACCCAAATTAGAATATAAAAGATTAGTTAGATAAACACCGATAATCTGTGTTTATCTGTGTGTATCTGTGGTTAATATTTATTAAGGAGGATTTATGAATAGATTCGTTTCACTCACTACAAGTAGATTCAGACCTGTTCACACATTGTTGTTGTTCTTGATAATGGCATTCTTCGCCTCTATGCTCTACGCTACGAGCACCCTGGCCTGGTCCCAGACCACCTTTCTGCCCACGGACGGCACATACAGTAATACCGTTGCTGTTAATAATGGGGCAGATATTACTCTGGCATCATTAGGTTACTTAGGCACCGGCGCAGACGGCTCTATCACCATTACCGTTAATACTAATATCAATATCACTCCCACTGCCACAGGCCGGACCGTGGCCGATGGCTGGGCCACACGGGTAACGGCGCTGTCGGCCAATAGCGCCACGTTATCCGATACCCCGCCGGCCAATACCTTTTTTACCGGCGATGAGATTATGCTGATTTCACTCAAGGGTTCTACCACTGCCTATCCCAATGTCGGCACCTATGAATTCCTGCGCGTCCTTTCCGTGGCCGGTACGGTGGTAACATTTGTCTCCAATAAGATAAATTATTATGGCGATGCAGGCGGCTCTGATGCCAATGTCGGGGTGAGCCAGTTCGTGCAACTGCAGCGCGTGCCGAATTACCAGAATGTAACCATCAGCGCCAACTGGTTGTATAACTCGGCCTGGGATGGGACTCGGTATGGCGTGATGGCATTTCGGGTCAGGGGCACTCTTGCCATAAGCGGCGGCGGGATTTCTGCAGATGCTTATGGCTTCTATGGCGGGACCGGACAATATGCGGCCAACTACGCGCCCTCAGGCGAGTCATATTTTAGTTCTTCCTATAATTCAGGCGGCTATGCCAATGCCACAGACGGTTATGCGGGCCTGAACCAGACCCCGGGCGGCGGCGGCGGCGGTTGTGGCGACTCACAGACAACCGCGACCCAGCCGGGTGGCGCGGCCGGCACGACCGGGCCGGCTGGCGGCGGCGGCGGTCAGATCTATGCTATCGGTACTTCTAACTGGTCGTATGGCGGTGGTGGCGGTGGCGCGGGGTATGGTTCGGTCGGATACGGTGGCGTTAGTGGGTCTGGCAGCGGTGCAATCGGCTCTGGCACGACCGGCGGCGCAGGCGGAAACTCTTCTGCTAATAGTAGTACTACTGGGCAGTATAGTGGTGGTGGTGGCGGAGGCGGGCTCTATGGCGATTCATATCAGTTGGGCTCAAGGGCATATATGGGCGCGGGCGGCGGTGCCGGCGGCGGCGGTCAGGGTAACGCTGGTGATGTGGCCGGCGCCTCAGGCGGCCGGGGCGGCGGATTCGTATTCGTCACCGCGGGACTCCTGAATAACACCGGCGGATATATCAGCGCCAACGGACAACAGCCGGGAAGTGGAGGTTCGGTCAATTATGTTCGTGCAGGCGGCGGTGGCGGTGGTGCCGGCGGCTCGCTGGTGCTCCGGGCCAATAGTATTGTCAATAGTGTTGCAGGCGGGATTCGGGCCAATGGCGGCGCGGCAGGAACATCCAATCAATATTCCGGTGGTCAGGGCGGCTGCGGCCGGGTCTATTGCCAATATAACAGTTTGTCAGGCAGCGGCACGATTCAGACCAACCGGGGTGACGGCACGGCTGAGAGCGGCTATGTCTATGGCGGCGCGCCATCCGGCGATTCTTCCGGCTTCCTTTCTTCCGGCAGTTATACCTCGCCTTTAATCAGTCCTGACAGCGGCGTGCTGCGCTGGCGTCAGTTATATTTTACCGCAAACATCCCGGTCTCCACCACCCTGACCGTGGATATTCTCCGCGGGTCTGATAATCTCGTCCTGGCCCAGAACGTGGTCTCCGGCACTGACCTTTCTACGGTTTCAGGTATAGGCGACTATAACGGCTCGCTCCGCTTGAGGGCCAATTTAGCCACGACCAACCCTGGAATATCGCCGGTCTTATCCGACTGGTCTGTGGCCTATGAAACGGGTCCGGTCACGGGTTATCAGTCATCAGGCAGTGGTGATTGGAGTAACCAGTTGACCTGGACGCCGAACGGGATTCCCAAGCAGGGTGATAGTGTTACTATTAATGATACCCACTGGATTACGATTACCACCACCCAATATGTCCGTAATCTGACGTTGAACGCGACCGGGTATCTGGTTTTTAGCGGGACCGGCACGGCCGCGCCGACCCTGCTGGTTGATGACGGCGGTTTGATTACCAATAACGGCGGAGTGTCAGCCACCGGCACGTCGGCCGCATACCCGGCCACCATCTCATCAACCGGACTGGCCACCTGGGCAACGGGCAATGCCTTTATCCCGGCCACCGGCCTGGCCCCGACCTATCAATATTATGTCCTGTCTAATTTTGTGTATAATCCGCAGTTAAGGACGAGACGTAATTCGCTTACCTTAAGCGGGACGATTTACAACGATAATTCATCATCCAATGTTTATTCAGACGATTTTGAGCAGTCCGTGCTGGCCCTGGCCGACAACAGTTATCTGAGGGTCAGGGCCGGCATCCAGAATTTCGGCTACCTGATTTTAGGCCGGAATAGCCGTCTGGAGATGGACCGTCAGGCCGCGGCCCTGGCCCAGATTATAAACTATGCCGATGGCTGCATCACGGCCAGCGGCACATCGTCTGCCTTGCGGGATTGCCGGATTTATCGCTCCGGCACATCAGTGGCCGGAGGCACTTATGAGATTTATCTCCAGAACGGCTCTGATACCTTATTCAGAAACTGTGATATTTCCGGGATGGTCCGGCTCTATGTGAATGAAGTGGTTGGCGCGGCCTCAGGCGCCCGGACCGGCGTTGCGCCAGTCGGACAGGGCCTGACCATTGACTCATCCAACATCCACGACACCTATAACTCTCCCGGTTCTTCTGATTCCTACGGGGTGCATCTCTATTGGGTCAATGCCCTGACCGCCAATCGGGTCGGCAGTTCTATTATTAATAGCAATATCTACAATATCAGCGGCGGGCTTGTTAATAACTTCGGGATTTATATCCAGGGTCCGGCCCTGGCCTATGCCTATCAGCATACCATCAGCGGGACCAGTATCTATAATATCACGGTAGGAAGTTCTTATGCAGACGGGATATATTGGGTTCAGAATAGCGCCCCGGGTGTGGGCATCAACCCGGTTACATTCACCAATAACAGCATCTATAACTGCCGCAGGGGAATGCGGTTTTATCTCAATACCTCCCAGCCGGTTACGCTCACTAATTGTGCCTTTGGGACCAAGGGCGCGAATAGCACGGCTGACATCTCTTTATACGGCTCTACCACGGCTAATATGAGTCGGGTGGAATTGACCAATTGTATCCTCGGTTCGCCAACCGAGTTTGAATATTCGGCAGCCGCAGCCAATGGAAATGAATGTTGGATTCGTTCCCGCAGGCATGATGGCATCCCAGGCCTGACTCGTATCTTCGGCGATTACATCAATCTTGCCTCGGAGTGGTACACTTATGACCGGGAATTATACACCGGTTCAGGCGATGCCAATGTCCAGAAGGTCCTGGAATTCGCTCCGACCTCATATTCAGCGCTGTATCCCCAACAGGGGTATCTGCCGAATGGGATGTATGTAACATATCCGGGCGGTTTTTCAGGCGGTGCGGTTCCGAACACCCGTTATCGGTTCAGCGCCACCGGAACTACCCTGACCATAACCGGCACACCGGGCGCGCCGACATTGGTCAGGGCCGTGCCCGGCGCGGCCGCGACCTACGGCTTCTTTGTCTATAATGATACTGCTACCTACCCGGTTGTGGTGATGGATGGAGTGGAGTTCTCAGACCTCTCGCCTGAGGGACTGTGTTTAGGCGGTTATCAACGTGGAAATTCAGATGCCGCTTACAGGAGTTATTGCACCATCAACACATTCCGGAATATCGCCTTCAGGAACAATGCCCGGGGCGGCACGAACCGAATATATAATGGGAGTGCTTGGGTTGATATTTCCACCCATTTGACCGTGGGCGTAGGCGGGGCTGTTACCTTTGACGGATTGTCATTTGACGCATCAACCACCGGTGATATTTGCGTCAAGGCAAATAATGGAGGCACGGCGTCTAATGTAACCCTGACCAACTGGCGCCGGCAACGTGCCACAGCCAATGACTATGCATATGAGAGTAGTTCGGTCACCTGGCAGGCCTGGGGCACGGACCGGACCAGCGTTTCCGGCGGCAACTGGGATGCGCCGGACACCTGGAATCCCAATGGCGTGCCGACCATAGATGATACCCTGACGATTCAGGCCGGACATATTATTACGGTCAATGACGATGATATTACCGGCACGCAGATTACCAACTACTGCCGGACCATTACCAATAACGGGATGGTGGTATTTAACTGGCGCACGGGCTTTGCGGTTACGACCCTGCAGATGCCGCCGGGCGGGATGTTCACCAATAGCGGCAGTGTCAGGATACGAAATACCACCAATGCGGTAATAGAGACCAATACCACGGTAACCACCACCCCGATTGTCTTTACAACCAATGACATTGGTTGGGGCCTGGACGATGTCGGTTCAGCCAGCAGCGGTCAGAGTTGGCGTCTGAACCGGATTGACTACAGGCCGGCCACTATGAACATAACAGGAACCAATACTTATACCCTGACCCTTGGCGATAATACCTGGACCAATGCGGTAAATATTGAACGGGGCAAGACGTTGATATTCAATCCGGCCACGACGAGCGGGACCTGGGTGGCGACGGGTAGTATTACGGTCGGCACAGGGGCCACGGCCGGCGATGGTGTTTTGGTCATAACCGGCACGGCTAACAGGGGCGCTAACCTGCAACTTAACTGCGCCTCTGTTGGACAGTTCGGACTAATCGTCCAGACCAACGGCACGATTACCGTCACCGGCGCTTCAGCCACCAACCGCAATGCCACGATTGCATCCTCAACCGCTTACCGGGGCTATATCCAGTGCCAGAGCGCCTCGTCCGCCTGGTTCAGAAATGCCGAGTTATTTAACTTAGGCGACAGCGGCTCGGCCTCAAGATACGGGCTGGCCGTGGAGACCGTGAACGGCGCCAATGCAGGCGAGTTCTTCTTATTGGATAACTGCACGCTCCACGATAGTTTCATTGGCGTTCAGATTACCTCATCATCCAATCTTAACTCTACATACGGGCAGGGTATTACCAATAACCTCTTTTATAATATGTCTTCTTCGTGTATCCGCGCCTATACGGCTGACCCGTGGATAAGTAATATCCTGGTCAGCGGTAATACGATGCGGGACTCAAATGCCGGAATTGTCTTAGGTCGGGTTCAGGGCAGTGGCACCTCTATCAGCAATAATACTATCTATAATATGAGGACTTATGGGGTCGGGATTGCGTCGGATATTAATAATGTGAGTATTTCCAATAATACCATTTATAATTGCGGTTCGCCATTAGCCCTTAGCGGCGGCGGGGTTTATTATGCCAATGAGAATGCCGCTTACGTATCGGATGCGATTTTTACCGGCTGTAATTTCGGCGGTAGCGGCGCTAATTATCCGGCTGATATCAATATGAGTCCGTTGTATGGCGGCAGCGGTATCGGGGTCGGACAGATAGAATTGCGTAATTGCGCCTTGTCGTCCACCACAGAGGTCTATTGGAATCCGAACGGCCAATTTGCCCCGACTACCTATATTATGAGTAGCCGGCACGACCAGACCAACGGACAAATCAGGGTTTGGGGTGATTATCTGGTTTCGTCCGGCATACTCGGATGGAATACAGCCAGCCCGACCTATACGGCAGGGCCGGATAGCGGTATTGCCAAGACCATAAGATTTATGCAGGGACCGGCCGGATTCAATGGCGGTCGCTCCCTGTTCCGTCTTGATACCGGCGCGACACTGGATATGGCCTCCGGCAATAATGCCTCTAATCGGACGCAGATTCTCGCAGATAATACCGGGTTTCCACCTGATATTGTAATAAGCGGAACGATTAACGCTAATTACTATACGATGAATAACTTAGGCGATAACGGCTTATACCTGACCAACCAAGCCGTATCCGTAACATCTATTGCCAACGGGGTGTTCCAGAATTCAGCGGGTGGAAGCGGCTCGGCCCATATCACGATTGTTACGCCGACCGGATTTGCCGGTAGCCGCACCCTTTCAGGGTGCGTATTTGATAATACGACCACCTATGACTTAAACGTAGATATAGGCGCCAATACCATCACGATGACCAATTACACCAACGATACGCCGTTAGGCGGCACCAAGGATTTGAGGACATCAGGTAATGTGGTCTGGTCTCCGAACGCCTTTGTCTCGGTCCAGAGCGGCGGCTGGTCTGACCCGGCCACCTGGGGCGGGTCTATCACCCCGACTATATCGGATAATGTTACCATTTCAGCCGTGCATACGGTGACCATTACCGGAACTCAAGTGGCAAATAGTATCCAGGTTGATGGCGGTCTGGTCTTGGATAGTTCAGGCGGCGTGGTGGATTTACGAATCCAGAGCAATGGCGTGATTACCAATTCCGGGGCGGTCACCCTGACCGGCACGAATACCATTACCATTCGTTCACAACAACAGGGGCTGGCTTATGCCCGGGTTACCGGCAGCGGTTTTGTCTGGAGCGCTAATGCGGTTCTGGAAGGGATTGACTATCAGCCGGACCTGACTATACCGACCTCAAGGACGATTACCTTTAGCAATAATGTCAGGACCAGGGCGGTCAATATAAACAGCGGCGCAGAGTTGAGCCACCAGACCAGCGGGGCAATCTGGACCATAGACGGCGGTTCTGTGACCGTTAACGGGACATTGCGTTTAGGCGCCAATACCCAGACCAGGATTGTCTGCGCCTCTGACGGTCAATATGGGATTCGGGTCCAGCCCAATGGAGCGCTTTATGCCAACGGCGCATCAGCCCTTGACCGCAATTGCTATATCCGCCGGGGCGATGGTTATAGGTATTTCCTGTCCATCTATGGTAATGTCTATTCGGCTAATTGCAATATAGACGGGCTTGATAGCAACGGTCTTGGGATATATCCGGGCGCGACTGTGCTCGCTATCACCAATCCGCGGTTGACCGATGGCGTCTCAGTGCAGTTGCGTAATGGGCAGGATGTTACGATTCCGGGTGCGCTCTTTGACACCTCGGCCAATCCGCAGGCATTGGTCCGGGCATTCGGCTCAGCCACCTCTATCCTTCGTTTTGCCAACTATGTCAATACCCTGGCCGATACCAGAGACGACGAGGAGTTAAGCACGAATTCTATTATCATCTGGGGCACGGACTATGTGCCTGATGCATTTATCCGGCTCTCAACCGAGACCGATGCGGACTATATCGCTAATAACGTATATAATAGTAGCGGACTAACCCAAACCAAGAGCGCTAACGCAACGATTGGAGTCACGGTTACCTATTTTATCAGGGTGCAGAATGACGGCACGCTTTCAGACCAGTATGTATTTACCGGCAGCACGGCGCCGGGAAACTGGACGGTATCCTATTTTGATGCGCTGACCGGCGGCAGTGAGATTGACTATGCGACCATAACCGGAGGCGGATGGCTGAATCCGGCTGTGGTAACATCTTCAGGAGGTGTAACTTATATCCGGGTGCAGGTAACCCCGAATACAGGGGCCAGCGGCACGGCCGAGAGCTATGTTGCGGCACGTTCCAATAATCTGGCCGGTAGAAGCGATGTGGTCAGGTGCCAGACCACCTTGCCGACCGGCGCGGCTTATGCAGTGGATAATCTGGTTATAACATCAAGCGGCACGGCCTGGGCCGGGGACGGCGTATATAATAGTACAGGAGACCAGCAGTCCGGCAGTCAACAGGTGCAGAACAACCAGAACGTTACCTATTATGTCCAGATCCAGAACGAGGGCACCAGTAACGACACATATACGATTACGGCTACGAGCAGTCCGGCAGTCGGCTGGACCGTAAGTTATTATAATGGAGCAACACCGATAACCCTGCCGTATAACCTGGCTGTAACTACGGGCTCGGCTATAACCTTAACCGCCGTGGTCAGCGCCGGCGGTTCAGTGCCGGTCGGCGAACTCCATAATGCCTATATTATCTCTGTCTCACAGGGCAATAATACTATTTCTGATACAGTCAGGTGTGCCAGTCAATTAGGCAACTGGTACCGGACTGATGAACATATCAAGACGCTCTCAGAAGGAGTCGGGTCTTATTCAGGCAATAACGTCTATGAGGATGTGATTACGCCGACCCAGGGCCGGACCGTCAATGGTGAAGCCAACCAGGTTGCCTCATACACGGTCCGGATAGAGAATGACGGTAATGTGACCAATACGATGGTGATAACCGGCACAGCCGGAGGGGTTTATGGCGGCGGTAATTGGGTGGTTACCTATTATGATAACTCCAGCCAGCAGAATATCACCTCACAGATAACCGGCAGCGGATATAATATCGGCTTGGGTCTGGCTGAGACCAGAGAGATTCGTCTTGAGGTGAGTGCGGATACCAGTGTGGTTTCCGGGACATATTATGCGGTCTATGTCAGGACGAGGTCTAATTACGATGCGGTGATGAGCGATACGGTCAGGGCTGATACCTATTGCGGCGGGTACCGGCCGGATTTACAGACCTCACCTGCAACAGCAGGTTATGTGGGTGATGGCGTGTATGCCAATAACTCGCCGCCGGTTGGCTCGCCGTCCCAGGAGGTCCTACGAGTTACTGATAACGGCGTCCTGGTCTCGTATTATATCCGCATCCAGAACGATGCCGGCCAGAGCGATACCTATTCTATTACCGGCGGTCCCGCCGAAGCGGGATGGACCGTGTCATATTTTGATGCCCTGAGTGTCGGCACTAATATTACCGTAGCGATGGTAAACGGGACTTATACCCAGACCGTGGCTGCGGGCGGCACACTTAACTATCGGGTGGAGGTAACGCCGATTAGCCAGCCGGCTACGGCGACACGGGATACCTATATTACCCTCTATTCACTTAATAGCACTATTGTCTATGATGCGGTGAGATGCCGGACCTCGGTCCGGAATTATACGGTCAATAACTATATCAGAACTGAATCAGGCGGCTATGTCGGCGCTGATATTAATGATACGGGCAGCGGTAATAATAATCAGGCCGCGTCTGTGGATAGTAACGCAACCGTGCCGACATATTATACGCTCATCAGGCCGGTTACATATTATGTCCAGATTAGGAATGAGAGTAATGACACCAATTCGTATACGGTTACAGGGACGGTTGGGAACGCCAACTGGGTGGTTTCGTATTATGAGCAGGGAATAGGCGATATTACAAATAGTGTCAGCGGAAGCGGCTATTCCATTGCCAATCTTGGGGTCGGGATTTCCAGAGAGGTTTATACGGTGATTTCGCCGACTATTAGTTTGGCGCCGGATAGCGTTATTACTGCATATGTCAGGGCATTTTCTACGGTGCAGGGTTCGGTCAGCGATACAGTCAGAGCCGTAACCACGGTTAACCGGCATTACTTCCCGGACCTGCATATCAAGAGATACCAGGATGGTTCAGCCAGTTATGCCGGTTTAGGCAGTTATATAGAATCAGCAGTAGACGGTTGGCAGACCGTGACCACACCGACCACCATTGCATCCGGAGAGGTGGTATCATATCATATCAGGGTGGAGAACGACGGTAATTATGCGGGCACGTATACGGTTACCGGTACTGCCGGCACCGGCGGCTGGACCGTGAGTTATTATGATAATCTGGATAATGACCAGACCGTGACAATGACAGGCGGGGCAGGATGGGTTACCCCGACATCCGTCGGGGCAGGCTCAGCCATTACTATAACAGCGAGGGTGACGCATAATGGGACGCCGGCGCCGGGCGTGCCGGTCTACCATTATATCAGGGCACGCGCCACAAGTGGCGCTACTCCGGAACGGGATACGGTCAGGACCAGCACCATTGCCATGCCGGATTATCAGGCCGATAACTGGGTCAAGGGAGGCAATGAACCAATAGGCAATTATATCGGCAATGGGGCTTATAGTAATGTTATCACGCCTACACAGACCATTACCAGGACGGTTAATAATAATGCGGTAGTGTCGTATCATGTAGTTATTCAGAATGATACGAATTTTACCGAGACCATAACCGTTACGGGTTCTGGCGCACCGGCTGGATGGACTGTTTCGTATTATGATTCTGAGACCGGCACTAATGATATTACCAGTTTGGTCCTGTCAGGGGCATTCAGTATTACCGATATGGCATCAGCCGCGTCTACTACCATCAGGGCAGAGATAACCGCTGGAACCAATACTGCGTTAGCCGGTAATTCGGTTATTACTATAACAGCACTGTCCAAACCACTTAATCGTCCCCCGGCTGATACCTTTAGGGATGATATGGTCGCCTGCGTTACCACGGTAAATCCGAATTATACGATGGACAATATGGTATCAGTAACGCCAGTGTACGGTAGTTACTTTGGTGACAATGTATATAATAGTAGCGGGATAAGCCAGACCGATACAACTGTGACTATAACACCATTAAGCACGGTGACATATTTAGTGCGGATAGATAACGACGGCAATATGGATACTCCGGTGACCGTGACGGCTTCGGCAGGGTCAGGCGGTTGGGTCGTAACATATCATGATGGTATCGATACCGCGGCGGCGGTAATACCTGATATGATTACCTCAACCGGCTGGTTGAGGGCCAGCGCGATTACACCTGGTGGAGTTGCTTATATCTGTGTGGAATTAAACGCTGGTGCGTCGGTATTGGGCGAAAGTTCAGGTGTCTATACCGGGACGCTCTCTGTTTTTTCTTCTCTTCTTGCAACGGTTTCCGATACGGTCAGGACCATGACACAGGTAAATACCTTCTACCGGGCGGATTCCGGTATCAGTAATATTTCTGCCGGGCCGTATGCCGATATGACCATAACCTCAACAGATGGTGCAACCCAGGCCGTAACCCAGACCGCGGCCACCAATGCTGTCGTGACATATTATATCCGCCTGGAGCATGATGGTAATAGCCAGAATGATACCTTCTCGGTTACCGGCACAGCCGGTAATGCTGATTGGGCCGTGACGTATTATGATGCGGCCAGTGATGGGAGTAATATTACAAGCAGTATCACCGATACCGGCTGGTCTTGGGGTCCGGTTGGACCTATAGCCACTACTCCGACTGATTACACTATTATCCGCGCCGAGGTTACGCCGGTTACCAGCACATCAGGTGCGGCCTATGCGATATATGCGACCATAAGAAGCCAGGGTAGCGGTTGGAGCGCCTTGGATGTGGTTAGGGCAAATACGATATGCGCCAATTACAGGCCTGATTTAAGATACGATACGGCGTCTGCCGGTCCATATACAGAAGGTGACGGCAACTATTCGGATGTTAATCCGCCTTTGGGTTCTCCGGCCCAGGACTATACTGTTTTTACGGATACTGATGTGACAGTTACCTATTATGTTCGTATAGAGAATGACGGCGATGATGATACCTACTCTTTGAGTGGTTCCGGGGGTGGCGGGCAATGGACAGTTTCTTATTATAATGCGGTTTCAGGCGGTAGCGATATAACTAATGATGTAGTAAACGGTGTCTATACTGTAGGAATCTCGTCAACCCAGTATGTGGATTATCGGGTAGAGGTAAGGGGGAATTCAGTCCCGGCCTCAACTACCAGACAGACCGATGTCTATGCCTATTCCACCAGCCAGTTTATCCTCTATGATAGGATTCGGCTTAATACCGTAATCAGGGACTTTTATGCAGACAACTGGATAAAACGGTCAACCGAGGGGAGTTATATAGGTGATGGAATTACCAATACAGACGGAACAAATCAGACCGTAACTAATACGGTTACCAACAACGCTACGGTTACCTATAATATAATGCTTCAGAATGATAGTAACCTGACAGAGACTATAACCGTTACCGGCTTAGGCGCAACTACGGGCTGGACTGTCTCATATTATGATGGTAGCACAGATATTACCGCGTTAATTCTGGATGGTACTTATTCCAGAACCGCAATGGCATCGGCAGATACATATCCTGTCCGAGTAGAGATTATCGCCGGCGGTGGTTTATTAGGTAATGATACGATAACCAATACTATTTTATCGCAGTGTACCAGTAATCCGGCCAGGCAGGATATGGTCAGGTCCGTTACCACGGTGATACCGAATTATACGGTGGATAACCGGGTGGCCCTGCCGCCGTCTTATCCGTCCTATGAAGGCGATAACAGTTATAACGAGACCGGCGCGGGACAGACCGATACCACAATAAATATCACGCCGTTAACTACAGTAACCTATTCATTACGGATAGAGAATGACGGCAATATGAATACGCAGATAACGGTCACAGGGTCTGTCGGCTCAGGCGGCTGGACCGTAACTTATCACGATGGGATAGATGTTGCCTCGCCGGTAATAACATATAGTGATATTACGGGTGCAGGTTGGTTAAGGACAAGCAGTATTGCCGCGGGCGGATTTGCCAATCTCACAGTAGAGATAAGACCGGATGCCACGGTCTTAGGCGGTGCTGCAGGTGAATATACCAATTACCTGAGAATCATATCACCCAATAACCCATCTCTCAGCGATACCATCAGGACGAGGACCAGGACGAATGTTGTCTATCAGGCAGACAGCGGCATCAGCAATGTTTCAGGCGGCCCGTATGCGGATATGGCTGTCACCAGCACAGACGGAACCGGACAGGTCGTGACCCAGACCGCCCAGACCAATGCCACGGTTACATATTATATTCGTCTGGAGAACGACGGTAATGTAAACGATACCTTCTCGGTTATCGGCACAGTTGGTAATGCTGATTGGGCTGTTACATATTATGACGCCGAGACCGGCGGGACGAATATAACCGGTAATATGACCGGAAGCGGCTGGACCTGGGGACCGATTACGCCCATAGTTATTGCTCCGGCCGAATACAGGATAATCCGGGCCGAGGTAACGCCGCTTACCACAACCAGCGGGGCGACTTATGCTGTCTATCCGACTATAAGGAGTCAGGGCAGCGGTTGGTCTGCATTGGACGTGGTCAGGGCCAATGCGCTCTGCTTCAACTACAGGCCTGATTTGAGATACGATACGGCGTCTACCGGCACATATACCACCGGCAACGGGACATACGCAGACAACAACCCACCCTTGGGCTCACCGGCCCAGGACTATGGCCAGTATGCGGACAGTGATGTAACCGTTACCTATTTTGTCAGGGTGGAGAATGACGGCTCCAGCGACACTTTTTCGCTGACTGCCTCCGGGCC